>Ga0172380_10000039_pt1 | contig 275912 bp, 220 predicted proteins | sample Leawe162metaG_FD_119747 | JGI IMG/M metagenome (GOLD analysis project Ga0172380, IMG submission 119747) | Leachate microbial communities from a municipal landfill in Southern Ontario, Canada - Leachate well 162 metaG | ecosystem: Engineered > Solid waste > Landfill > Unclassified | place... | reverse complement strand
GTGATATCTAAGTACAAATAGAGAGCGGTTTTTGAACCAGCCCTACAATTGGAAAAGCCCTGACCGAGGTCAAGGCTAGCCGTTTTAAACATTTGAATCAGGTTTGCTGCCAGGCGAATTCCTGAAGACAAATGAATAATAACGGATAGCTCGATGACGGTCAAGCTTGCTTTGCAAAAAATGCAAGGAGCAGAAGACGACCGGAGCATTAGCGGTCCAAGAAAGCCAGACAGGGCTTGAGGATCTAAGACTATCTAAGAAAAATATTTATTCTCTACCGGTATCGCATACGGTGGCTTTGGACATCTGCGTCCTGTTTCCAGAGCGTCAGCCGTCGATTTGCAAGAACTTAAATCAGAAGCGCTGGCGGCCGTGGAATCAAGCTCTGTCAGATTCCCAGATACTTGGAGTGATGTCCAATGAAGGCCGGGGGCTTTACCGGGGCTGTCATTTCGGTAGAGAAACCCGGCACGGCGTTGTTGATATTGACATCAATAGCAAGTATCACAACGCCCCGGAGCTGGCAGAAATCAGGGCTAGATTTGCTGCAGTCGGCTTAGAACTAGGGGCGTGCGTATCATTCGAACGAAAAGTGGCGCTAAGCTCAAAACCATCGTCTGTAGAGGTTTTACAGAAGCCGCTTTTCAGTCGGTTAAGCATTGAACCAAACAGCTCAGAACAGAACTTTTTGTTCAGCCTAACGACCATGAAGTTGTTCAAAAAGTTTGAAAAGCCCATAGGAACTTCTTCTTGTTGTGAACACAGAGACCTGTTTGTTCATCCGCCAGCCAATAAAAAAAGGATGTCAAATAGCTTAGCGCCACTTTCCGTTCCATTGCTACTCGGACCCCTTTTTGCTTGATAGAAAAATTCGGCAACAACGTGGTCGTATTTTGGGTGCCAAGGCATCGGTAAACGCTAAGGGTTACAGTTGCGAGAGGCGTGTCAGCTTGAAAACCCGTGCGGCATGCCCTCTTTTCATCCTTGGTTTACCATTGACTCTGCTGCAAGAAGGGTGCTAGCCATGGCTTTTCGCCGTGATGACAAGTGCAGCTGCTGAGCTTTGACTTCTTTCAGATTTTGAGATAAAGCGAGCTAGCGCCAGCTCTTGACAGCGAAATTATCGAAAGCTTAGCTAGAAAATAGTCTAGTTCTTGAAAATAGGCTGTTTTTGCCTGTCTTAAGTTGTTAGAAATGCATGTATTTCTTTTCTTCTCTATAAACACTCGAATCAAGCAAACAGTAAAAACATATAGCTTCTACCTCTAGCCAACTTACACAGTATCTGTGTCGTCGTTGCATGCTTTTGGACTGAGGTGACTTTTCGTTTGTGTTTATTCGAGATAACCAAGTATTGGCTGCAACTTTCAAACCCTTGAATTTCAGCGGCTAAGCTAACCACAGGAGACCCATCATGTGGAATCCCTTCAGAGTCTTTTTCGTCAAGCAAGATCTGCCGTTAGATGCAAAGAACGCAGACTCCTATTTCGAAAAATTGATCAAATACATTCCCGCTGACATTGTCGCTGCATGGCTTGCCATCGACGGCATTCTCAAAGACCAAACCACCAATCCGCTCTGGTTGGTGTGGAGTGTTTTTGCCTTTCTCACCGTCCTCACGCCCCTCTATATCGTTTACATGAAGACCGACCCGCCTGGCTTTGGCCCCGCCAAGACTTTTCACTGGATGGCGTCAACCCTGGCCTTCGTTGTCTTCATCTTCGCCCTGGGTGGTCCTTTCGCCCTCACCTTCGACTGGTACAGACCTCTCTACGGCACCGTCGTTCTGATTTTGACGACGCTCTTGCTGCCGCTCTTTGAGCGTTTCTTCACCCGGCAGTTGCCCACTATTCCTCCAAAGAAATAGCTCACACAGAAGTAGGAATATCACTATGAGACAAGACAATTACCGCGGATTTGAAGACGAAGCTGACGGCTGTGCTGTTTGCCTTCCTTGCCAAACTCGGCCTATCAAGGCGACCACCGCACAAAACGTCAACACCCTTTTCGGCATTGACGTTTCGCACCACCAAGGCACCATCGACTGGAAGAAGGTCAAAGCTGCTGGCGTTCAGTTCGTCTTTTTGAAGGCGACTGAGGGCGAGACCTATGTCGACAATCTCTACGCCACCAATCGTGCTGGCGCCAAGTCTGTGGGCATCCCCTGTGGTGCCTATCACTTCTTCCGCCCCAAGGCCTCGACAACGGCCCAGATTAACAACTTCGTCAAGACTGTGGCCAAGCTGCAGCCCGGCGATCTTCCTCCGGTGCTCGACATCGAAGTGCCCGAAGACTGGAAAGACATCGCTGTCAAAGCGCGTGTGCAGATGATTCTTGATTGGCTTACGGCCGTCGAGAACAAACTGGGCGTCAAACCACTGGTCTACATCAACAATCCGATGGCCCGCGATGAACTGGCTTCTGCTGCCGAGCTAGGCAACTACAAGCTCTGGCTGGCGCACTACACCGATCGCCCGGCACCTCGTGTTCCTGCCCCTTGGGCTGGTTGGACATTCTGGCAGTACAGTGAGTTGGGGGTTGTAGACGGCGTGCCCTCTAAGACCTGCGATATGAACCGCTTCGCCGGTACAAGTGCAGACCTGCAGCGTTTGCTTGTGCCCGCCAAGAGCGGCCGCATTCGCCGCAAAATCATCAGTATTCTCGCGCGTATTCTGCGGGTTTGACACTGATTGGCTTAAGCAAAGGCTTAAATAAAAAACGGGCGTTTCCGATTGGCGGAGACGCAACAAATAGAAAAACAAAAATCAATGAAACTGCTCAAAATCGTTGCCATTGCCGCATTCGGCCTGGCTGCACTGAGCCCCCTCTTAGCTTGCTCTCCGAGCAGCTCTACTGAACCCACCGGCACAGCAACTAATGTGCCAACCGTGGTCTTACCTGCTGCCTATTGTGTGCCATTGGTGGCGCCAGATGCGGCCACCGGTGAGGCTGGAAGCATTGTCGCCCAGGCTGGCCCTCAGGTCATTGCCAAGGCCGGCGACAAAGTGGTGGCCGTTAAAGGCTCTTATGTCTGGGCCGAGAAGGGCTCACATGTGGATGCTTGCGAAGGTTCGATTGTCATTGCCGACTACGGTTCGACAGTTACTGCCTATGCTGGCTCAAAAGTCGATGCCTACGACGGCTCGCTGGTTACCGCTGAATCTGGCTCTTACGTTGTTACTGAGAGCGCAGATTTGGTGATCGCCAAGCCAGGCTCGCGGGTGGAAGTAGAAATCGAATAAGGCTTAGTTTCAACTTTGGTAGCGTAGTCTCAGGGAAACCTGGGGCTACGCTATTTTTTTTCTGCGTCCTGCTGGACGTGAGAATCGCTATTTTGCTCGTGCCGTTATTTTTTTAATTTTGGCTCTTTTGTCATCTAGTGTTGTTAAATGCTCGGCGGGGCGATTTGATTTGTACCGTGGCAAGAACTTTAGCCCATAGAGAGGCCAAGTATCGTTGCCGGAGTTAGGTCGTCTCCGTTTTGCTCAAGCATGCGACGCCAGCCAAGGTAGTTTGGCAGATAATGTGTTGACACTCCACGGAAGCGCCCCAGCCAGTCTCTAAGGCGGCTGTGATAAGCGTTGATATTCTGGGTGTGAAAGACTCGCCCCTCGGCCTGCGGCCCAGCGCTGGAGTTGAGTACTTGGTGGGCGAAGCCTTCCTCTTTTGCTAAAGTTCTGTAGATGCGCAGCCCGTCAGTGCAGAGCAGTGTACCTTTTGTCATGATTGGAGAAAGAACTGCTTTAATTGATTTTTTGTCGAGGGCTGGTAGTACGGCATCGGTTACGGTGCCATGGCGGTCGCGAACGACAAGCACTGGAATCTGCTCAGAAGACAATCCTCTTCTTGAGGCTTGCCCCCCGCGTTGTCGGGGCGGACGCGATGGTTCGCCTCCGCATTCTGCGCTCTTCGCCTTCTGCCAGGCCTTAGAGCCCTTCTGGCTCTCCAGAAAGAATGTCTCACCCACTTCGACTGGGCCGCTGAATTTTTTGCCTTTGTCGTCGCAAGGTAAGCGGAGCCACCGATGTCGCCAACGAAAGGCTGTTTTGGGTTCTACTCCACAGATCTCTCCTGCCTCCTTCGTGCTCAGTCCATCTTTCATCGTCAAGGCAAATTCAGCCCACGTTTCACGGTGCCCCAGGCGAGCAAGGGGCGAACCTGTGAGAGCATTGCAAGTCTTGCCGCAGCCCTTGCAGCGGTATCGTTGAACACCGCCTTTCTTGCCCCACTTATTTAGCTCTTCAAATTGGCAGTTTGGACATCTCTGATGATTGACTTTGCGGCTATTCACCACTTGTAGCGTGTCATCCAGCGGCGTCTTCTCTGATAACGTCTCAACCACCTTCTGGCGCTGCCGAGGAGTAAGCTCATCCAGTCCATCTATCAGCTTCTTGAATTTGTCTTGGCGCATGCGTGCCCCTCAATCAACAATCTGTCAATATTCTATCTTGATCAACACTGGATAACAATAGAGCTATGCTGCCGACCCGGTAGCCCCTTTTCTGCGGCGATGAGTTATTTGAACGTCGCTTTTATTGCCGGAATAGTTTGAGTGATTGGAATAGAGAGCGTTGGCGTTGCTCTACCTGGAGCAATACATCGGCTATGTCAGTAGCGCGTGTCATTGTCGTTAAATTAGTGACAGCCTGCTTACCCTTGTATGTAATTTTCACATCGGTGCTATTTGTATGCATGCCGATAACTTCTCTTTGCGTGTTGAATACTGGAGATCCCGAAGCTCCTTCACCAGAGTGAATCATTCCTACGTATACTTTTGGGCTAGCCATGGGAATGGCTGCGCCATTTTCTTTTACCAATTCGTTCGACCCAGCAAATTGATTACTTGGTCTTATATAAGAGTTGCCAGCGAATTTGCCAGCCACGAATTTCCAGCGGTCATGTAATGTTTTTCCATTGGCGTTCACGGGGAAGCCGAGAGAGGCGATGGCCTCTTGCTGATCCGGAGCCGTTCTCGTTAGTTTTAGGGGGTCAAGCCTTACCCTCTTTTCGGCCTCTAAAACAATTAGATCAAGTTTGTCATCGCGAAAAATTGGCTTTGCCGAAAAAGATCTACCAGTCGTTGAAAACAATTGAAATTCGCTGGCCGTAACATTGTGAGCCGTCATGGCTATATGGCGTTCGCTAATGGCAAATCCGGTGCTGGAGTACGGAGCGTGGTTAATGCCGAATATACTAGGTGCCAATTCTCGTTTCATTGTTGCCACCATGTTGCCAGCATCGGCTAACATGATTTTGCTCTGCGGGAAACGGCTGGCAATGGCTACGACTTCGTCCGATAAAGCTGTTGCTGCCAATTGCGCAGCTTCGTCTTTTGACCTGCTTCCAAGTGTTCTTTCGGCAATCGATAGGACAGTTTTAAACATTTTTTAGTCTGTCAACAAAGTAGCTCTAGCCTATGGTAACTCGGTAACTGAATCAAAGTAATTGGGGAAAGTACGAAGTACGAAGTGCGAAAAGCTTGACGGCGGCCATAAGATTTCGCTACTTCTCAAATTGGAATTGCTTTTAGATTGCGACGCTTTGTCGTCTGCGTTCTACTTCGGCCCGGCCCAATTCAGTTAGCACTAAGACATCATCGCTTGATTTTTCTATCCAACAGTTGGCGAGCAGCAGCTCTTCTGAGCCGTCTAAGAGGCTGCGCTCAGATTGACTGAGGCGGTTAGAAATTGCTGGGTGCACTACAGGCATCAAACCATTGCGGTCGTAGGCTGTGGACATTAGGGCTTGAGCCAGAGTTTCTAAGGTAACGCCTCTCATGTTCTTTGTCTCCTGGACACTGAATTTTTTGTTTGCATTGGCAGCTAGCTAGTTTGTTTAGTCCGCCGTTGGTGAGCATATCCGATCGGCTGTGCTACATATATTTTACGGCTCTAACCTTAGTCAAGCGGTAGCCGCTGATCAGGTCAGCAGGGCAATACTGCTGGTGGTGACTTCTTGTTTCTATTTTGAGTCATCAGCTCTCGTGAAAATGGTTGCAGCCACTGTATTTTGGGCTGTATTAGACTCTGACGCTGAAGCTCTAAATGCTTCTGCGTCTGGCGACCGAAATGTGAGCTGGATGGGCTGATTTTGTGGCAGCGCTTGTAAACCATTGTTGCAGGCTTGGAAGCTTGAATAAATGATATGTAGCTGGAATGATTGGCTAAGCTGCTCTGAAGGGCTTCTCCCTCTAGATGAGGACGTTAACTGTTGTGACAAACCGGTCGTAGTAAGAAATGCGCTTAATTGCAATGGTTGTCTTGGGTTTAGCTTTGCTTTTTAGCGTGCTCTACGGCGGCTTTATCGCTGGCATTGTATTGCGTGAGCCTGATGTCTGTTTTCTACTAGCTATGGGGCGTTGGATGGCGCAACATGGGCAAATTCCAGCAATCGATCCATTTTCATACACCTATCTTGCCTTCCCCAATGGCAATGCCTACGTTGTCTACCAATGGCTTTCAGAAGCTATTCTTTATGCCGTGCAGTCTCTCGCTGGTCCAATTGCCCTGCTGGTTTTTACAGCGGTGCTTCAGGGAATCACCTTTATTGTCATTCCTCTACGATTATTCGCTCTTGCTGGTGGCAATATCGCCCTTGGCTCTTTTTTCGTTTTCTTGGTGACACTGGCATCTTTGTCGCATCCTAGTGTTAGACCGGAGATGTTCTCGTTTCTTATGACGGCCGTGCTGCTTGAGCTATTGGCACGCCTTTCAAAGCGAGGCGCTGGAAATGGAAATAGAAATAGAAATACAATTGATTGGCGTTTTATTGCTTTCGCTTTTCTTTTGCAGGTACTCTGGACCAACTTGCACTGTCTCTTTATCTTCTATTTTATTCTCGTTGGCTTCTTTGTCTTTTGCCTGGCGAGCTATTCTTTAGTAACGAAAGAGAAGCTTGATGGTCGCTTCAGAACGGCTGTAGTTGCTCTTTTTGCTGGAGCATTGGCAACATTGGTTAATCCATACAGTTTCTCAATTTGGCCCTTCACTTTTCTCATGCTCAGCGATCCGATCAATAAAACCATCAATGAACTTAGACCGATGTCGTTTGCAGTTCTGAGCAATGTGCTCAACTATCCTTGGTTTCTGTTGACAATTTTGTCTCTAGTAGTTTTCCTTTTCTCTTGGCGCAAGAAGGTCACTTCTGGCGAACAATTATATTTCTTGCTGCTCACTCCGGCGGCAATATTGATGTCTTTGCTGGCAGTAAGAACCTTTCCACTTGCGGCTTTACTGATGTCTTGTGCTATGGCTTTCTCCCCGCTTTTGCAATCAGCGGACGGCAAGCTTGCCCAGCTGGGAAAAGATTGTCAGTCTGTCATTGCGCCTCTGGGCTTAATGTGGTTGTGTTCAGTCTCGACCTTTTGTGGATTTGGTGCTTATTTGCTGGCGGCCAAAATAATTCCACCGACCATTCCCCAGGGTAGCGCGGCTTTTCATCCCCCTTTTGAAGCAATTAGCTTTCTAGAAAACGATAAGTCTGGCTCAATAAAAGGAAACATGCTAAAAGGAAACATGCTAAATGATTCCCATTATGGAGCGGTAATGATGTGGCAGATGGCCAAGCCACCTAAAGTCTTTGTCGATCCACGCTACTTTTTATACAACGTAGCGATTATGAATGACTATTGGGACATGGTCTTGTACCGCAACAAGCCTGAAGCGTTGCTCGATAAATACAAAATATCTTGGGTGTTTCTGCCAACTTCTACTGCCCTAGTGCGTGAATTGTCAGTTCAGCCTGCTTGGCATGTGCTTTATTCTGACAAAGATGCGGCCATTATTGCGCGAGAGAAATGGCAGAATGACAGCAAGCTACCTTAGCTCGGCTTTAGTGCTGGCAGGCATACTTTAGAGCCATGCATACTTTAGGGTAGAGTACCGTGTAAACTAGGTGCTGTTACTCCATCTAAGCTATTGGATAATTTTGAAATCAGCAGCTAACAAGTGCTTGAATACCGGCCGAGGCCAAAGCTACCTGTGCCGCAGGCGCTTCGCCTTGCTGGCAGCAGTCATCAGTCTCTCACTTTATCTGAGCACGGGCTTTGCTACTTTGCCGGCTTCTGCTGAAGGTGGCCAGCGTTTCGCTGCCGAGCCCTCGGCAGCCGTGGCGCAGAATGGCACTGAATTTGTTGATAAACTTTTGCATCGTGTCACTACTGTTGGTGCCTATCGAGTCACTGCTGACTTGGCCATGCAGAAGAAAGGGAAGCTCAGTAAGACTGTTGCCGAATTCACATTTAAGGCCCCGAGCCTTTTGCGCATTGATGTCTTAAGCGGCGGTATGAATACAGGGGCCGCTGTGGCTGTTCGCGCTGATGGTGGCATATGCGCCAAGGGCGGGCCGGCCTTGTTTGGCTTAAAGATGAATCTTGATAAAGGCTCTCGTCTTCTGCGTCTGCCCAATGGTTTACTGGTGACCGGTTGTGACTTTGCCTCGTTGGTGCGTTGGCTACAGTTGCAAGCTAAATCTGGTGCTAACGTATCGGTGTCAGCTGCTCCAGTTAAGATCGACGAACTCACTAACGTTATAGTCGTAGAATTGAGAGACAGTGGCCCTTTTAGTACTTCGGTTGCCCAGCGGGTACTGGTCGATCCTGGTCGCATGTTGCCAGTTGAGTGGATACTCTTCAAAGAAGGTGCCTTGCTTTCATCCACTAGATTTAGAAATTTGGAACTTTTACCCCAGCTAGATGATGCGATTTTTCAACTTTAGAATCGCTCTTGTTATTGAAACTTGCCCTTAGATAATCAGGAATAATCAGCATGTCAGTTCAATCCCACACCTACAAATTGCTATCTAAGTTGTTAGCCAGAAGTGTTCCGGTGCTTAGTGCTGCAGTGCTTAGTACCGCAATTATTCTGCCAGCTTCGGCCATAGACGAGAAGCTTGACAGCTCCATTGCTCAGGCCCTTGCGCAGGAAAAGGCAGAGACAAAAGTAGAGTCAAAAGTAGAGACTCTCTCTGATGAACAGATGGAAAAAGAGTTTGCCCTGCCCCTCGATAATCTTGAAGACATTGGCTATACGCTGCAACGTGTGCAGCAGCAAGCGATTGATTTGTATGTTGAGGCCACGAGGAAACGGCGCGAGACGAAAGTATTGTCTAAGTCAATAATAATTCCCCATGAAAAATTACAAGTCGAAAGTTATTACCAGCCTCTGCGCAAGGCCTGGCTGGTGTTTTTCGTCGGTACTATGGAGCCTCTCGTGCAGCTCTTAGTGCACGACGTGCATGACATAGAAGAGCATTTGTCTGAAGTGAAAATTGTGCGTGGTAAGCAAAAACAGTTTGATCAGGTCTACGCTCAATGGCGCCAAGCAATCACTGGTATTAATCACCACCTAGATGTTTTGGCTGAGCAAATTCAAGCCACTAGCCCGAGCAATATAGTTGTTGCCAATGAGGCACGTGCAATTGATCTTGAAATAGTCAAAGCTATGCAATTGCGCCTGAAGGCGTACGATATCTTGGCGGAAACTAGCCCGGCCAGCAAAGCTAATTGATGCTTTAGTTAGAGCTTGTCGCCAAAGGCTAAGCTTAAGGCCCAGATTGCTTTATTGAATACTCTTGGCGCTGAGAGTCCGGCGTTATACATGCGGCTTTCTTGCTCAGGAATTTGACCGATGGTCAAGAGTTCGCGGTCCAGCCGCCAAAAGGCCTCATAATTGTCGGCTATGACAATTTCGTCTTGCTTCTTGTTCATGGCAGAGCCTTTGCTAAACAGAAGAATAGAAAGTAAGCCAGCAATTAAGCAATTGAAACCGGACAATACTGAAAAGCCTGCTGCTGCTGGGCCGAAGTAAGATTTCGAGAATAGTTTGAGATAAATCCAGCGGTGGAAAAGTTTGTTGCTCTCAACGTCAAGGTTCTTAAACTTTGCTACTAGTGCTTTGTCTAAGTTGCTATCACCAAGCATCGGAAGCTTTGTTTTGCCGAAGAAAATTGTTTGAATACCGCTGCCGGCATAGCCTTTAAACATCTTTGCTACGACCATGGCATTGCCGCCCTTTAAGGCTTTGTTTTTCTGCATCTGCCAAAGTCTGGTATCGCTGGTGCGTATCGTCGGATAAACAAAAAAGCGGTAGAAAAGCATACGCAGCGTCATTAGTTCTATGCCACTAGGGGTGATATCAGCTGGCTGTTTTAATTCTGGTGTAAAATCGCTAATTTGGTTCATGTCAGCGTTTGCTAGCTTCAGTTTGCGGCCTTGGGTGAGAATCTCAGAACACTGCAAAAGTGTCTTTAGGATACTGCAGTCTTCTGGGTGCTCGTCGGCATGGCGAAGGCGCTCAAGAACAATATCAATCATGCGGGCTTCGATTAGTAAGTATTCTGCCCAGCTAATCTGACAGGCGGGGGTCAATGAAACTGTTTCAAATGGATTGGTATAGACTGCTGAGGCACCACCGGCGATTTCAGCCATGGTCTTTTCTCGTGCGGCTTTTGCTTCTGGCCGCATTGACGCATTTTTGTGCTGAATGGCGAGCTTGAAATAATTTTCTAGTTTTTCTCTTTGTTCAGTCAGTGGGTCACCGATATCTCGAACAGAGGCCATGCTATTGAAGACAACACCGGTATAGATGCCAGTTGGAGTTTCGGCAAAAGTGTAAGGAAAGATTCTGCAAGTAATCGGTTTCTCGTTTTCGCCTAGATGGCCGTGAATGAAACAAAGATTGTCGATGAGAAATGGGCAGCTGCCATCATCTTTGGGCGCTGTGTAATGAGGGTAACCGGCTGTCCCTTCGGCAAACTCTTTCTCCCGATGGAAGAAAAGGTCTTTCTTCGCTAGGTCGGGGTGCAATGATTTCCAGTCTGTGTTTTTGACGCGGTCGTAGTCTTCTTCGGTTAGGCCAACCGACCAACCGGAGCAACAGCGGCCACAGCCCTGGCAGCTATAGCGAATGTCTTCAGGTATGTGGATATCTGGCAGTTTGGAGCTATCACTCATTGACTTATTCTCCTTAATACCAATTGAAGCCCATGAAGTGCATGGTTGGCTTGGCGAGTAGAATGCCTAAGATTGTACCAATGGCGATGATTGGTCCAAGTGGAATTAGGCGCTTGCCAGCGGCTTTTACATCTGTCATATCGACAGTGGCCGAGAGGTCAACACCGGCCCCCATAGATGTGAAGGCAAGCCAGAAGGCCTTGTATTGATCGGGCGGAATGGCTTTGATCATAAAAGCGACAGCCACTATGCCGTAAAGCAAGCTGAAGTAGAACATCACCATAAGAAATTTGATTGGCCCCAAGAAAGCGCCAACCGCAGCCATCATTTTGACGTCGCCAAAATGCATGCGCTTGCCGGGGTTGGGGAAAATCATCACAAGGGTTGCCAGGGCCCAACCTAAGCTTGCATCTATAAAGCCTTGAAGGCCGCTGAGATAGGCGTTTAACCCTATGCCTATAAAGGCCGATGGAAAAGTTAGCCAGTTATAGATTTTGCGAGTTTTAAGATCTGTGGCCGCACCAATTATGGTGGCAACGATGGCCGCTATTTCTGGTAGTGTTAAGTTGAGCAAGTGTAAATATGTTTCTAGGTTAGTAAGCTGCGACCAGTTCGATTTCAACTGCCACATCTTTGGGCAATCTAGCAACTTGTACTGTCGCTCGTGCCGGCTTGTGACTACTGAAATATTCCCCGTAGACTTTATTCATCTCGTCAAAATCGTTCATGTCACGCAAAAATACAGTTGTTTTCAAAACATTGCCAAAGTTTGTGCCCGATGCCTCAAGAATTGCCTTGAGATTTTGCAACACTTGTTGGGTTTGATCGCCAGTACTGCCGCCAACCAAGGTCATGGTGGCCGGATTAAGTGGTATTTGGCCGGATACAAAAACTAAGCCATTATGTTTAATAGCTTGCGAGTATGGGCCGATTGCCTGGGGGGCGTTGTTGGTTGAAACAACTTCTGGGCTAATAACCTCGGGCACGTGCCTCTCCTTTTTAAACCGCTTGAATATATCGCAATATTCTAACTGGTTCAGCAGCAATAGCTGCCAAAAAGAAGGTGTACTTAGATTTAGTGATGGGCTTTGGTATCTGGCTTTAGAATCTAGTTATGAGATTGGGGGCCGACTATAGAGTCAATTAGAAGCCGCTATTGCTGCCGCCGGAGCCGCCGGCCGCGCCGCCTAAAAGACCGCTGTTGACGTTTACTTGGCCGCCGCTCACTGTGGTGCCAACTCCGCTACCGTTGTCAATTTTGACTGAGGCATTGCCGTTGCCATCAAAACCAATACCAGTTCTGACGTTGCCAATACGTGAATAGACTTGGCCAGTGGAAGGAATTACTGAAAAGCTGCTATTGCTGCCTATGGTTGTAATGGCATCATCTAGTGGTGTGGTGAAGGTGGGCGGCATTATTACTTGGCGACCATAGCCAAATACGGGCGAAAGCCCAGCAGATGCGGCATAAGGCAGGGTCAAATGGCCGAGACCAGTAGTCATAGAGCCTAGGCCTTTTTTAGTGAAGCCGGTTTCGTGACCGTAAAGTCTAGATTCTCCAGGAGCCTGACCGGTTTTGAAGCCCCGGCGGCCATAGTTGCCGCTGGCTGCCATCGATTCCATTCCGTTGCCGCCACCATTGACATTGGTCAGGTTCATCCCGCTCATGTCAAAGCTTTGCGCCTGAGCCGCTGGAGCGATATAGGCTAGAAGGCTGATGAGAGCTAACTGGCTAGCTAATTTAGCAAAATTACTTTTAGTCATGGCTTAGCGACCGTGGTTGTTGTTGATGCTGATGTCGACAGAACCCTGTGATACCGTTGGCAGGCTGGGGCGACCGGAGGTGAAAATGCCACCGCCGTATCGGTCGATTAGGTTGTTAACTGCGCGGTCTGCACCGTACATGCTCTGATAGTAGCCGCCACCGCTGTTGGCGAAGCCGAAGGTAAAGTGTCTGTTGTTGACAGGCAACTGTGAGTTGTCAACTGAACCATTCGAAAGCAAGCCTGTTTCGGTTCTACTCAAGCCGAAGTTTGCGCCCATCCCTCTAACCGGATTGCTGCGGCTAGTTCTGTTGCTGCTGTAGTCTCCATCAGCCCTTAGTGCTTGTGGACCAGTGGTCTCACTGTCGTGATACTGCTCGCCAGTGGCAGCCATGGAACGTTCGGCCTGACTGCCACCGACTATGGCAAAACCAGGGCCGCCCCCGGGCTGGACGTTTATAACTTGAGGCACATTAGGCATCGAAAGAAACCCTTGAGGGCCATTGGCACCCATGGTGACACCGCCCACTTGGCTAGTGTCAAAACTTTGAGCTGATGCAGGCAGCGTACTGACTAAGGTCATGCTTAGTGCAGCGAGAGCAAGACCTGAGGCCTTTCGCGAAATCAAACTATAAATATTTGGCATATTGCCACCTGCAAAGGTAACGACGGTTCTATTAAGGCACTATGGTAAGAAGATAGGCTTGGGAGTGAATGCTGATTGGTATCAACAATTCAAGCTTGTGGCCCTTCTACCCAATTTACTTCATTTAAGTTATGCCCGCAAAGGCGAGCAATAAATCGGGCTTTGAGATAGAAAGATACTAAGCGCAGGCGGCCCCCTTGTCAATAGGGCAAAATAGCTGAGTAATAGGAGACCTATGCTTTTTCTTGGCCTGGAATCAAGCTGTGATGAAACAGCCGTAGCAATCGTTGAGGATGGACGTCGGGTGGTTGCCCAGCGCTTGATCTCGCAAGTAGAAGTGCACAGCAGGTTTGGTGGCGTAGTGCCGGAGGTTGCTGCTCGCCGGCACTTAGAAGTTATCAACGACTTAGTTGCAGAAGTCTTCGCCGAAGCCGCAGTTGACCCACGCAGTCTCGCTGGCATTGCTTGCACCACTGGGCCAGGCTTGATTGGCACTCTATTAGTCGGTTTGTCGTGTGCTAAGGCCTTAGCCTGGGCCTACGATGTTCCACTGTTGTCGGTTGACCATATTTTTGCCCATGTCTGTGCCAACTATATAGACACAACTCTGGAGCCTCCATTTGTTGCTCTTGTGGTCAGCGGCGGGCATACCCAAATCATGCATTTTGAGTCTTACCGCAAAGCTACCATTATCGGGCAAACCCTAGATGATGCATCAGGCGAGGCTTATGACAAGGTAGCCCGCCTCTTGGGGTTGGGCTATCCCGGCGGCCCCGCTGTTGACAAGGCTGCCGCTAGGGGTAACCCCAGGGCCTTTCGCTTTCCGGAAGGGGTTGTTTCTGGTAGTGATTTCAGCTTCAGTGGTTTGAAAACAGCGGTGTTGCGCACTGTGGAAAACCTTAGGGGGACTGATTTGCCGGTAGACGATCTTGCTGCCTCTTTTCAGGATGCCGTGAACCGTGTGCTGTTTCGTAAAACCATTGCTGTTGCTCGCTCTAAGGGCGTTTCTAAGGTTGTTTTGGCCGGTGGTGTTGCCGCCAATAGCGATCTGCGCAAGCGCTTTGAGAGTCTTGCTGATATTGAGTTTTACCGCCCGGCGCCTGCTCTTTGCACTGATAACGCTGTTATGGTTGCCGCCGCAGCCTTCTATAGTGGAGAGCCCGTGCCCCTTTCGGTCAGTGCATACTCTCGCCAACGTTAGCTTTGCGGCTTCTTGTCTTGATTTTATTCAATTTGGTAACTAAGGGGGAATGCCATATTTCTATGGTGATTCCCACAGATTGGGCTATTGTGATATCCCTTGTTTGGTTAGTCGTGATAGCATGGCTATATTGACCCCTTTCGGGTCGTGCGCTGGATATCCAGTGCGTTTTTTGAGGCTCTGCTAAGGAAACCCCTATATCACAGGTGGCACGCTATGGTTTTCCAGGACAAGGATATCAACTGTCGGGACTGCAACAAGGCTTTTGTCTTCTCCGCAGGAGAGCAGGAGTTCTTTAGCGCTAAGGGTTTGGTTAATGAACCTAAGCGATGTCCTAACTGCCGAATCTTGATGCGCGTCCAGCGCAATGGCGATGATCCTGGACGTACTGCCGAAGTAGCCTGTGCTGAATGTGGATCACCGACGCGCGTACCTTTCCAGCCTAAGGGCTACAAACCAGTCTATTGCACCTATTGCTTCCGCACCCGCAAAGCTGACGTTGAAGAAGGTCAAAAAGACGATACCGATGTTGCCCAAGCTGCTAGCGCTTAGCATTCCGATAGAATTTAAAAATTGATTTTTGCTTAGCTGCTGTAAAGAGTTATGGCCTGGCGGCAACTAAATTGGGCATATTTGCCCATGTTTGCGGGCTTTTAAAAAGTTTGCCTGTTATTTGCCAGAGTAAGCTGGGCAAGTCAAGTAAACCCTGAAGCAAAGCTTCCATGAATCCATATGTTCTATGTGAAAGTGGGTGCGTATAATAATCGAGTGTTAGTGAAAGCGATTTTGATTGAGTAGCCAAGCGCTTTCAGAGCGAAATTAGGAGCCGCATGCCAGATAATACAGAGCCATGTCCCAGCTGCGGGCGTCCTACGCCAGTGGGGACTCGCTGCGTCTATTGCGCCACGGTCACAGACCTTGACTTGAAAAGCTTGCAGCTAGATTATCTCAAGCAGAGCGACGCCAAGCCTCCTGAAGAGCCAATGGGTCAGTCTGTTGTCATAGTCGTCGTGAAGACTGGTCAAAAATACACCCTGCGCACTGCCAAGGTGAAGATTGGCCGCGACCCTTCCAATCAGGTGGTGATTCCTGATGACACATTTACATCTCGGCATCATGCCTGGATTACTTTTGAAGAGAGCGATTTCTGGATTGAAGATCTTGGTTCCACCAATGGTACTTTGCTCAATGGACATCCTGTAGTCAAAAGACAAGTACTGTCGGCCGGCGACAAAGTTAGAGTCGGGCACACAGAACTTACTTTCGAAGTTGAGAAGAACTGAAACTAAAGGTTAGGGCTTAGGGATGGCTGATACAGGCGGCGCCAATCGTATTGAGTTAGAGAGCCAGATTCTCTGCTCGGCCTTGCGCACGAGTTGGGCGGAAAACGATTTCAAAGGACAGGTCAAGTCTTGTAGCGAGCTTTATCAGCTTTTCCCTGACTTGGTGCCTGACTTAAGACCCAATCAGACAGAGCTGCCGCGAGATCTCTACACTTTGCTCGGCATCGACCGCGACGTTACTCCCTCTGTGGTCGTAGCTGCCTACTTTAGAGTGGCTAAAAAGTTCTTGCGTGAGTGCGCTCCCAAAGAGCAGCGGCTTGAGTACTATCGTATTCTTGATGCTGGATTTATTCTGCGCAAACCGCGTTTGCGCTTGAGTCACGACTTGATTGTCGGCCGTGCTCAATTAGTCGATAAGAATCACATCCCTGATGATGGCACGTTTGAGCTCATGGAGCTGACCGAAGAGCGTCCGCCACAGCCAATGATGGTGACCACTCAACCAATCGTACAGCAGCCATTGCCGATGCTAATCGAGCTACTCAAGGCTGCTCAAATAATTGGCTCAGCTGAAGTGCAAGCCTTGACCAATCAAATGCGCAGCTTCCCTGAAGTGCCTGTTTCTGATTTGGTTCTCAGTGCTGGCTATGTCAACGAAAATGAAATGAAGTCGTTGCATCTAGCTGAATTTCTACTCAGTCAAGGAAAAATTGACATTGGTCAGTTCTGTGTGGCCATGTACGACGAACGAATGTCCGGCATCCGCATGGCTGAGTCTTTGCAGGTGCGGGGTTGGTTAGATACCCAGGTTCCGCGTTACGATAAATAGGCACGTCTTGGATTAGACAGGGTTACTGGCCAATTTCTGGTCGTTTGTAACATCTTTACAGCTTGCGTAATTTACCCCTTGATTTGTGCCGAAAATGCTACAATTGCAGGCGCCTGAGGGATGGCCAGATATTTCATGGCTGATTCATGCCCACAAAAGTGCGTGTTAACAATCATGCTAGAGAACAATCACCCCCGCCATACAGTTAGAGCCCAAGGCAAAGCGCGCTTTGCTTCGCCTACAGATGCTTCAATGTTCTATCGACCACTAGAGCAAGGCCAAAGCCAGAACCAAGGCCAGAACCAAGCTTCAAATCAAGACCTCTTTGCCCGCGAAAGCCAAAAATATGGCCGGCTTCTAAACTATCTTTCTAAGAATGCTTCGCAGGGTGAGAGACAACTGCTTGATCATTCTTCCGTAGCAGCCTTGGGCTCAAGTTCGACTGGTGCGCAAATGCTTGAGGCCTGGCTCAATTCAGGAAATTTCTCAGACAAAGACGATGTCGATGGACTAGAAGAAACATCTTTAGAGGGTTATTGGCCCAAGACTGACTTTGAAGCTTCTGATGATAGTCTGCATTTTGAGCGGGGACGGCGTGAGCTTGCCGGCCAACATGGTGCCGGCGGACCCGGTGCCTTTTTGCGCGGCATTCGTAACAGTCGCTCTCTAAGCAACAACAGAAATGGTGACAGAACTATTGAAGGTAGCGATGCATCTGGTATCACAGCCGCTATTAAAATGCGGCCGCGGGTGGAAATCAAAGAGAGTGGTAGTGGCCGCGGTAGCGTAGAAACTTTTCCTAGTGGTGCCAAAGTTGTAAAAGACGATATTGGTCGGGTGCAAGAAATTGTCTCTGACCGTGGCGTGTGTGTTGTGCTTGGTTACGACGATAAGGGCCATCTTTGTTCTTTCGTTCGTCACGACGCTAGTGGAGTCGTGCACTCGCAAGGTGAAGTCGATGGGCCTGGTGTGCTGGTGCGCGACGGTCGTGGCCGGGTCAAGGCTCAAGGCGAATCAATGCAGGTTGATGCCCGCGGCTGTGTCAGTATTGCTCGCGAAGATGGACAGTTCTGGAGCATTGATTTAATACGCTCTGTTCATACCGAGCGTCGGCTTTTGCCCGATGCCAATGGTGATTGGATTTCAATGACTGCTCTTTTCTGCTCAGACGGATTTCGCATGACCACACGGTTTCGTAAGGTTCAAGCCTTAGAATCAGAGGCTCTCAATCATGGCGGCGGGTCAAGTCATGGTTCAAGTCAAAGTGCCGTTGCTAGTGCGGCTTCTACCGCTACTTCGGCCGCTACTGCCAAGGCCAGCAATTTTGTCGAATCTGACTTTAGTTGTGCCGAAGATTCAGGCACCTACCGCTTTTATGGCCGCGATGGGTCAATCATTGATTTCAATTCTGATAGCGAGCTAGAGCAGCTCAAGCCGCAAAATGTTCTGCCTCCTGGTAGTAAACCGGTACCTGCTGCTCATCGTGGTAAAAGGCAGGCTGGAACAGCCTGGGAAGCTTTACGTGAGTACGTCTTCAACTATCTTGCCGCTCTCTAGCGGTCAGCCGATATTGTATTTTATGTTTGGTATCTAGTGACTTGAGGAAACAATGACGGCAACCAGCGATATAAAATTTGGCACCGATGGTTGGCGGGCAATAATCGCAGACAAGTTCACTTTCTCCAATGTAGAGAAAGTTAGCTATGCCATAGGTCATTATCTCACTGAGACTTATATTGACGGCTCTAGCAACAAAGATATTCCAGTGTTAATTGGCTTTGATACTCGATTTATGGCTGACCAATTTGCGGAGCGTGCCGCCCGGGTGCTCATGGCCGTGGGCCTCAATGTCAAAGTGGCCAGTCGCGATATCCCCACTCCATGTATTGCCTGGGCTACTCAAGCTGAAACTACCTGTGGTGCCCTGCAATTTACTGCTAGTCATAATCCTCCGGAGTACTGCGGCGTCAAGTATATTCCGCCCTATGCTGGCCCAGCCACTAACGACATCACTGCCAAAATAGTCGATAACCTCAAGCATTGTCCTGCGCAAATTGCTCGCTCAAGCGATAGTCTGCAAATCTTTGATGCTAGTGCACCATATATGGAGGCGGTGAAGAAGCTTGTCGACCTCAAGAAGATTTCTAATTCTGGCCTAAAAGTGGCCTTTGATGCGCTTTATAGTACGAGTCGCGGTTATATCGACAAAATTTTACTCGAAGCTGGCATCGAACTAGAAGCTCTGCACGATTTTCGTGACCCACTTTTTGGTGGGGGCATGCCCGAGCCTACACCGCCATATTTAAAAGAGCTTGTGGCCAAAATTAAGGCGGGCAATTTTGACATCGGCATTGCCACCGATGGTGACGCCGATCGCTTTGCCATCATTGACGGCCAGGGTACGTTCTTTTCGCCTAATCAATTGCTTTGCTTACTGACTAGACACCTGGTTAAAAATCACGGCATGAGTGGTGCCATTGTGCGCACAGTTGCCACTAGCCATATGCTCAACCATGTTGGTGCTCACTATCAATTGCCTGTAATTGAAACGCCAGTAGGCTTCAAGTATATCGGTGAAAAGATGCGCACCGAAGACGTTTTGATTGGTGGAGAAGAATCTGGTGGAGTCTCGATTAAGGGTCACATACCTGAGAAGGACGGCATTCTCGCTAATTTGCTAGTGATTGAAATGTTGGCCTACGAGAAGAAACCGTTAGCGCAAATTTGGCAAGATTTAGAAGACGAAATTGGCGTCAAGTTTTTCCAGAGGCGTGGTGATCTGCATTTAACTAAGCAGACTCAGAAGCTTTTGCTAGCTCATTTGGCCGAACATCCAATTGCTAAGCTAATTGGTGAGCCTTTGTACAAAGTTGATAGGGCCGATGGTTTGAAGCTTTATCATGACCCTGATAATTGGCTTTTGATTCGCCCCAGTGGAACTGAGCCTGTCATTCGTGTATCTGGTGAGGGTAGATCTGAACAATTAATTGATTCATTAATGGTTGACTTCAAGAGCCAAATCGACGAAATTTTAAAGGGGTTCAAAGTGACATTGCCAACGGCAGAACAGAAACAAACCACGGCGGAAGTAATCTAGAACGTGAAAACTAAGCCCACACTGAAAGCAGTTTCTACACCGGCTAGCCAGTCGCCTATTAAGCCTTCACATAAGCCTGCGGGTAAACCGGGCTTTATGTCGCGATTTGCGATTTCGGGGCAGCTAGGTCGGCAGTTAGTAATTATGTTGATTACTTCAGTGGCACTTTATCAAGCTGGCCGCTCAATAGTTGGCTCTTGCCAGCGCCAGGTTTATCTCCACCAGCAGTCTAACGCTCTAAAAGATGGTCGGCGTCAGGCAGAAGAAATCAACAAAGAGCTGCGCGATGGGCTTTCGAGCTACCGTTCGTCTACTGGCATTGAAAGGCTGGCTCGTGAGCGCCTTAATTTGGCAGGCCCAGACGAGATTGTTATACGCATCGGTAAATAGAAAAGTTGAACACTAAAACGGGTGTGGCAATCTATTCCTCACCGTGGCCGTCACTTTTGCTAGCTTCATGTTGTGAAATTAACTTAGTCTGAACGGTTGACCCGGGTTTAATATCTTCGCTTGCCTGAAAGACTACTTGATCGCCTGGCCGTAAGTCGCCAACTACTTCGACTTCTTTGCCCATGGTCTGGCCGCGAGAAATCAGCACTGTGTCGACTTTACCGTTTTTCACCCTGATGACGAAGGTCTTGTCATTGGCACTAACAACCGCCGTGGCTGGCACGAATAGAGTGTTGTATGGACGCTGCATCTGCCAGACAACCTCTGCGTACATTCCTGGTTCTAGCTCTTTTGAGTTATTGGGCACGTCTAGTTCGATTATCATCGTTCTGGTTTTTCGCTCTAGGCCATGGCTAATGCGAGCGATATTGCCAGCAAAGGTTTTGCCGATGAAAGCAGGAACTGTGAATTTCATTTCATCACCCTGCTTAATGCAAGAGATATCGGCTTCTGGCACAGGCACAAGTAAGCGCAGCTTTGCAGTTTCTTGAATGCGTAGCATCGGTGTACTTGAAGCGGTTGAGCTAACCAGGCTGCCTTCATGGACGTTGCGCTCAGTAATAGTGCCATCAAAAGGTGCTCGAACTGTTAGATAGGCCTTAGTTTCACCGATTGAGATCAGGGCTTGCTTTGCCGATCTAATACGACCTTTTTGCACTTGCAGCTCAGACTTCGCACCGATTACTGCCTGCTCAGCTGCTCTTACGTGTGCCTTTGATCCTTGAAGTGTCTTTTCTGCTGCCTCTAGATCGACAGGGGCAACTGCTCCTGCTGTTCTTGCTGCAAACTGTATGCGTTTGTAGTTGGCTTCTTCTGCTTCTACTTTGGCCTGAGCTTCTTCTTGCTGGGCGATAAAATTGGCGACATTTGACTGCGCTTGAAGCAAGGCTGAACTAGCTGTTTCGAATTTGGCCCGGCTTTCTTGAAAGTTGGCTTCTAGCTCCGGAGCCACAATCTCAATTAACACTTGGCCCATTCTAACCGCTGAGCCGCGGTCTACGGCTACGCTCTTGACGAAACCTTGCACTTTGGGGTGAATGGCTACGTCGCGAAAGGCGATCAGCTCAGCTGGTATACGCACGGTGTTTTCAAGATGTTTTTCCGTGACTTGAATAGTTTCTACTGTGGTTATTTCGCTTTCCTTGTTGCTGGCGCTATGAGTTTCACTTTTTTCGCTATTGTCATGGCCGATATCCGTGCTTGAGCAGCCGCTTAGAGCGATAGTGAAGCTTATCCCAATAATTAGGGGAGACTTTATTTTCATTTTGATGTTCCCTTCTGTGGTTGCTCTTCGTCGATGAGCATGCTTGGAACCTTTCTTGATGATTTGTTTTGTACCATCGAGAAAATTAGCGGTAGTAAGAAGAGCACAGCCACTAGTGAAAACGCTAGCCCGCCGATGACGGCAACGCCAAGGGGGGCGGTGCGCTCGCCGCCTTCAGCTAGACCTAGAGCCATTGGTGCCATTCCGGCGATCATGGCGATACTAGTCATTAATACTGGTCGCAATCTACTTGCGGCGCCACGTACCGCCGCAGAGCCGGGTGGCTGGCCGCTTTGCCTCCTTGATTCAGAGAAGGAAACGATCAAGATGGCGTTAGCAATGCCGATACCTACTGCCATAATCGCACCCATGAAGGACTGAACGTTGAGGGTTACGGCAGTGAACTTTATGCTCAGGGCGACGCCAAGTAAAATTGCCGGTATGACTGACATCACTACTAAAGACAGTTTTACTCTTTGGAAGTAGGCAACCAGCATAAGCAAGATTGCCACTACTGCCAGTGCTAAGCCATTAGCGAGGCCGGCCATTGTGCTTTTGAGAATTGGTACCTGCCCTCTGACATCAATATTCAGACCCCGAGGGGGCTTACCTGCTCTGCTAATGGCTTTGTTCACTTCACGAGCAGCACTGCCGAGATCGTCATTGGCAATGTTGGCGGTGATGCTAAGCATACGTCTTAAATTGTAGCGGTCATATTCTCCTACCATTGTGCCGAAGTTTACTTGGGCGACGTCTCCAAGGCGAGGGCTGTCTGTATCACCGCATCTAATTGGAATCATTTCAACGTCTTTAATTGACTCCATGTTAGCGGCTGGATACTGCACTTGTACTTGGTATGAATGGCCGTGGTGCGGATCGCGCCACCAGATTTGGCGAAGAAACCGACTCGAATATACTGCTGGTACAAGAGCTTTGCTAACATCGGCCGTGGTAAGGCCTAGTTGGCCTGCGCGGGTTCTATCGACCGTGACATCGATGGTGGGATAGGCAAGCGGTTGTACAATCATGGCATCGCGAATTACCGCCACATGCTTTAGTTCGGCTAAAATCTTATGGGCGTATTCTTGATCTTGACTCAGGCTTGAACCTGTGATGTCTATCTGAATCGGCGTTGGTGCGCCGAGGTTCATAATCTTATTGACGATGTCACCAGACTCAAAGGAAATGGCAATCTGCGGTATTTCCTTTGCCAGCGTTTGTCGTAGCCGTTCTTTGAAGTCGCTTAGCCGAATCTTTGCACCATGCTTGAGCGAAACTAGCAGCAGCGCTTCTTGTGGGCCGCAGGTCCAGATGTAGACGTTGCTGACGGCAAAGTTGGGAGGTTGAGTGCCGACGTAGCAGATTGAAATTTCGACATTCTCAGGCCCGGCCTCTTTTCTTATGATATCGAGCACTCTCTTTGTGTAGCGCTCAGTTAGTTCAATTCTTGTACCCACTGGGCCAAGCAGTCGCAACTGAAAGCTTGACGGGTTACCCACTGGGAAAACTTCTGTTTTGAGCTGTGGGCCTATTGCCAGCAGAATCAGCGGTGTAGCAACTACATAGAGTGCCACCAATGCCACCCTCCATCTAAAGAGGCGCACTAAGGTGTGGGCGTATTGACGGCGGATTTTTGTGATTGTGGTGGCTATAATATTTTTCTTGTGTTGACCACCTTTGTTTGTGTGCAGAAGCCAGCCCGAGAGCACTGGCACCAAGGTGTTAGAGAGAATATATGAAGCAACCATAGCAAAGCCAACTGCTAGAGAAAGCGGCACAAACAGTGCTTTTGTTGTGCCTTCCATAAAGAAAGATGGCAGGAAGACTGCAATTACGGAGAGCACCGCCAGTAGTTGCGGGGTTATTACTTCGCAACTGGCGTCTGCTATACCTTTGAAAAGAGCTTCACCGCGGTCTAGGTGAGTGTGGATGTTTTCTATGGCCACAGTGGCTTCGTCCACTAAAACACCGACAGCCAGTGAGAGGCCGCCAAGAGTCATGATATTAATCGTTTGACCAGCGCCGTAAAGTCCGACTATTGCCACCGCCAATGCAATGGGAATTGTCACTACGACAATTAGGGCACTGCGAATATCCTGTAGAAATAGCAGCACCACGCCACCGGTGAGAAGGGCGCCAATTAAACTTTCATATACCAATCCTGTGATGGCTTCTGTGACATAAATTGACTGGTCAAAGTCGAAACTGACACTGATGTCTTTCGGAATCACCGCTCGCATCTGTGGTAGAGCAGCTTTTACTCTTTGTACTACGTCGAGAGTTGACGCGTCAGCTAGCTTTGATATGGTCATAAACACTGTTCGTCTGCCGTCTACTAGGGCATAGCCCGTGGCGATATCCATATCGTCAACTACGGTGGCAATATCACCTAAAGTGAGAGTGGCTCCAGGTCCTAATTTAAGTGGTATTTTCTCTAGTTGATGAATGTCTAGTACTGTCGAGTTGAGATTAGCGATTCTTTGAGTGTCTCCCGATCTAACTAAGCCTGACGGCGTAATCATATTTCCGCTGGTGACCGCATTGACTACGTCTTCTGAACTCAGTCGCAAGGCTCTTAGGCGTTGGGGATCAACTGTTATGACAATAGTACGGACGTTACCTCCGAAGGGGTGGGTTGTTGTCGCCCCAGGGATGGTCGAAATGATGGGCCTAATGCGCTCATCGGCAATTGCTTCAATTTTGCTAACAGGCTCGGTCTTGCTGGCCAAGACTACATAGCCAACTGGTACGTTGCCAGCATCGAAACGGAGGATAAATGGTGTAACCGTGCCTGGTGGCATCTTCGCTCGCGAGCGCTCTACCTGTGCCACAATGTTTGACATGGCTTCTGCCATATCAGTATCGGCCTTAAATACTACTTTTAATACCGCAGTGTTTTGAATTGCCTTTGACTCGATATGATCAACCCCAGAGACGTAGAGGAAGTGATTTTCGTAGTGGGCGACAACGAAAGCTTCAAATTGGGCTGGGTCCATACCGCCATAAGGCTGAATTACATAAATTACTGGCATATTCAAGTTGGGAAATATGTCAACCTTCATGCCTTTGACAGCAAGAATGGCCGCGAGTAGAGCTGTGATGACACAGACCATGATAGTGATCGGCCGACCCATGGCTAGTTTAATCAGCCACATTTATTCTGTTCCTGTTTTATTAGTATTGTCGTTGCTGCCAGTGGCTTGACTGGCGGCTCCAAGAAACGGCCGCAGATTGCCATGAACAGCAGCGTTTGCTAGCAGTGCTTTCCACACACCGACATTGGTTACTGCTTCTTTCACTCTTGAATCGGCCAATATTTGATTGGCTTCTGCTACTTGAGCCACTGTTGCTAATCCAGCCTCGTAGCGCGCCTGAGCTTGCTGTGCTGCTTGAGTAGCCGCTTGCACCTGAATGGGCATGTTTGCTGCGAGTTCAAGAGAAGCTTTTACTCTGGCTCTGGCCTGGACATCTTCTGTCTTAAGCTGTTGCACAGCAAGAGCGTAAGACTGTTGGGCTGAGTCTATCTGTTCGTCAACTACCTTCTTCTCTGCTTGAATTCTAATAATTTCAAAGAAGGGAAAATCTATAACCATGCCGACATTCCAGTTCGGAACCGTGGGAAACAATCCACTGATACCCGGTGCTGGGACATCTCCTTTGTTTGTCTTAAAAGTGGTGCCTCTCAAGTTGATTCCAGCAAGCCAGCGAAATTTTGGATAGTATTCTTTCTCTAAGACTTTGCGATTAGCTTGCCTGAGGTTCACTATCGATTGTTTGGCGAGGGTGAGAGGATGACTGGTAAATTTGGGCGAGTCTCTTTGGGGGTCATCTGGTTGAGTTAGCTTGCTGATGCCACCGGGGTTGATCTCAACACTATTGCCGCCGACACCCACTTTGAACGCTAGTTCAGCAAGGGCGAGCTCATAGTTTAGTCGAGCGCGTACCAAATCGTTTTTGGCATTGGCCAGTTGTGAGTCTGCCAAAGAGGCATCGGCTCCGGCCTTTAGGCCTGCATCTACTTGGGCGTGAACCACTTTACTGAAATCAGCAAAACGTTGCACGTTGGCAATGGCTACACCAACTTGTTCCTTCATAATTAAGGCATCGAGGAAGCTTGCAGCCGCTTGCACTGTAACATCGAGGACCGTAAGGTCATAGTGTGCAGAGGCTAATTGCATTTCTGCTTTTGAGTAGTTTATGCGCGCTTTATGCAAGCCAAAGTCAATTGGTGCCCAGTCAATGATGAAGCCAGCTGCGCTAAAAGCATCAGCGCCAAATTTGACATTTTCTGGCCCTGGACCTGGCGTTGCTGGTAGAACAGCTGAACCGAATAAGGTTTGAGTCAGCCTGTTGTGACTGGCGTCTGCTTGTTGATACGAAAGAAGTGCTGCTGGATTGTACTCCCTGACTTTTTGCAGAGTAACGTTGCGCTTGGCTGCACGCAACTCGGCTTGCTGCTTGAGAATTTGCGGATACCTGCTTTCGGCTAGGTGCACGGCACCGACTAGTGTGAGCGAGGTTTCGTTAAGTTGGATTTCTGGTCTAAGCCTGATGCTGCTTTCGCCGAAGGCTTGAGTGGGTAGGGAAACCAGCACGGCTATGGCACTTAAAAGCGCGCTGGTTGTCTTTAGTCTCACTGGGTTCACCGGCTCCGAGGAGCATTGGATAGCTGCTGCCTAGCAGCACTTAATGTGAATCTAGTGTATTGAAGCCTCTATAAACTTGTGTGCAAGTTTTGTGCAACTGCCACTGTCTTGTCGATAGGTAAAGTCACTATAAATTGGCTGCCTTGGCCTAGTGTGCTATTAACTGTGACGGCGCCACCGTCTCGCTCTGCTATTGCTTTGACAATTGAGAGGCCGAGACCAGCGCCACCTGAAGAACGGCTGCGTGACTTGTCTACTCGATAGAAACGATCATAAATTTTAGAAAGGTCTTCTGGCGGGATGCCAATGCCTGTGTCGTTTATCATGATTCGAGCTTCGTTAGCATCGAGTTGACAAGCTAGAGTCACTTTGCCGCCTGGTTCTGTATATTTGAGGGCGTTTTCTAGTAAGTTAGCTAGTATGCACTGTAGTGACTGACGGTCTGTGTTTACTAAAGCATCTTCAATTGGGCCAATTTCCAGCTGTATTTTCTTTTCGTCGAAACGGTCACTGAAGTCGCTAGTGGCTACCGCTATCTGTTCTCGTAAAGCTATCGAAGATTTGCTTTCTGCCTTGTTGAACAAGTTGTTAGAGTAATTGCCTATACTGTCTAGTTCCGCTAGCAGCATGAGGTTTTTGACGATGTATCCCATGCGCTCAGCCGAGTTGGCAATTATTTTTAAGTCGTTTTCGTAGTGGCCATGCTTCGACAATTTTCTCTCTAGTGACTGCGCTCGCGCCTGTACAATGCTGGCTGGGGTATTGAGTTCGTGACCAGCATCGGCCACAAGCCTCTGCAGAGTACTGACTAAGAGTTCGATTGGTTTAGCCGCTAGGCCAGAGACAAAGTAGCCGCTGAGGCCAAACCCTAACAAGACAAAAGGAAACATGTAGGCCATTGTCAAAAGAAATTCTTTGGTTAGTTCAGTTCGCTTTGCTGTGGAAAGCTGTTGCTGTAGATAGCCAACAATGGAACCGTTGTGTGTAAGTTTAGAGCAGCGAATGCGATAACTTGCACTGCCAGCGCTGGCTTCTTTTGTATCGGGTATTAATTTTGGTATGCCTGTGGGGCCGTAGTGGTCTAATAATTTGCCGCTGGCATCGAAAAGTTGCAAGGTCATTACCGAGCGAGGGGGATCTGTTTCGACCACTCTCAGCCAGTCTCGAAAGGTCGGCTTACTGCCACTTAAGTCAATAGCGTGACCTATTTGCGAGCCGACCATCTTGAGCTCGTGGTCCATAGAGTTCGATAAAGTATTGTAGAAGTAGGCACCACCTGCAAGCGCCATGGTAATGTAAACGACTGAAGAGAGGGCAATGAACCAGATGGCTATCTGCCAGCGAAAATTTCTGAACATGTTCAGTCAGCCTCAATCATGTAGCCCATACCATGCACGGTTTTAATTAGTGACGGTAGTTCTTTTGAGTCAATTTTCTTGCGCAGTGATTTGACATGTGATCTGACCGTATCTGGTGTAATCTCGGAGTCGCTGCCCCAGACGTGGTCTACCAATTCCTCTGTACTGAGCACTGTTCCGCAGTGCCTCATCAAGACTTCTAGAAGAATGAATTCTTTTGGTAAGAGCTTTATTGTCTGCTCCCCTTTGGTCACTTTTAAAGACTTTCGGTCGAGGCGAATACCGCCAGCTTCAATGATCATTTCAGGCTTAGTTTTCGGTCTACGTAATAGGGCTCTTACTCGTGCCGACAGTTCACGCATGCTGAATGGCTTGGTCAAATAATCATCAGCGCCGCTATCTAGACCTTCTTCTTTGGCTGAGAGCGTACTTTTGGCTGTAATCATCAAGATTGGTGTGATTCCGCCAGCTTTTCTGAAACTTTGACATATTTCAAGCCCACTGAGGTTGGGAAGCATCCAGTCCAGAAGCACAAGTTCGAATTCTCCATTTCTTAGCTTGTTCATGGCTTCTCGGCCATCACTCTCGACAGTGACGACGTAATGCTCGTCCTGAAGCCATTCCTGAATTGCACCAGAAAGTCCATCTTCGTCTTCAACAACCAATATGCGAGACATGACCTTGTTGTCCATCACTGCCAGCCGATTATTATCTTAGCGCAAGAGCCGTGACGACGGTCAAGTTTCAGTCTATAGTTGCAAGGGTAATTGATTGCACGAAATTTGCACATTTCGCTGTGGCGAATATGCTAGTTTTCGTCTTGATTGGCAATTTTAAGTGTTGCCTGCTGTGGTACCACCAATGGTGAGCTCTGCGTAGTCTTTTGTTGCTTCTGTTTCGCTTTTGAGAGAGTAAAGCTAAAGTAGATGAGTTTTTCAATACTCTCAGTCTGCATCTCCTTTGTTTGTGTGTTCATGCTCTGGCCCGTGGCGGCTTTTGCTTCGCCTGTCCTGAGCGCTGCCAGTGAGACGGCCGAGTCTTTTTCCGATGATGGTTTCCAGGGTGGTCTTCGGCTGGCAAAAACATTACTCTCTGAGCGCCACTACCCTGAAGCTGAGCAAGGGTTCAGACAGGTCATAGACGATTCTGTTCGACTTCGACTCGATTCTGCCAGGCTTGCCGATCTTTTCAATTTTCTTGGTGTTACCTTGCACTGTCAGCATAAGGACGCTGAAGCGATAGAGTCATATAGGCGTGCGCTTTCGGGCCTCCCTGAAGGACTCACTGCTGATACGCGGGGGAAAATCTATTCCAATTTAGCTCTTTCATATAGCGCCTTAGGAAGGAGAAGAGAAGCATTACAAGCTTGTCGCTCAGCCCTTGATCATTTTCGTCTTTGTGATGTTGATGCGCTTACCCAGAGCGTCTTGCTCAACACTTATGGTCAGTTGTTGATTGATAGCAAGAACTGGGGTGGAGCTGAAGCTATTCTTGTTAAATCTTTGCAGCTGCGCTCTAGTGTTGTGGGGGAAAGTGTTGAGCTAGCCTTGCCACTTCTGAAGTTAGCAGAAGTCTATCAGGAGGTTGGTAAAGAGGACTTGGCAGAGGAACTACTGCGCCGACGTAGCTACTTGCTAGAGGAGGAAGTATTTGGTGGAGCGACTATTGTCCAGAGCAGTCCAGACAAACTTGGTTTCCTTGAATTGTCTGGTAACATTCGCCAGGACCATTCTAAATTTGGGAATAGTCCGCAAGCAAGAAAGCCGCTCCGAAGAGCGACTTTCTAAAGGTTTGAACTTGCCTACAGAAGCAGAGCTTAGCGCTTAGTTATTATCTAACCAATGCGCGTGATAGCCAGAACGCTCTTACCTGTCTGTAAGTGCTGAGCACTTTGGTTTGAACAGGTACAGTGTTGACGACTGCATGCACACCTGGGGTTACAGGCACTGGTGCAGGGCCAATCATGAGCGGGCCATTAGCAAAGCTGGCCGTAGTTAAAAGTCCGAATCCTAGAGTGGTGGCCAGAACAGCCGCTGATAGTAGACGCTTCTTCATCTTAAGTGTTTATTCCTCCGAACTTCAAAACAGGCGAACTTTAAAACAGGCTTACAAGTAGTTATTGCACTTGTGTCTATTACTTATTGGACCACAGCTTTAGGAAAGCTGCTCAAAAAATTTGATTTTATAATTCCAGCCAGTAACCGACATCCTTAATATGATGTACCCAGATTGCAGGCTTATTCGGATATTTACCCCTATGATAGAAGATACCCACACTTTCGGACCTTGACAATATACTATCATGTCCTGGAAATATTAAAAGAGGCTAAAAGGGGTAAGTAGCGGTTAATAAAGTGCAGCCAGATTATTTGACTTTCAAGAGGGTGTGGAGTTGTCTGACGTAATCACAATCTTCATGTGTTCGATTCTCGGTCTAATGGCTCATGGAGCGAGAAATAAGAAGTGGCTAGAATGGCTTCTGCGCATCTTTATTGGTTGTTTTTTCTTGTCTGCTGGTTTGATGTACGTCGGTGGCAGCGCCGCCGGTGCTCCGCCCTGGGGCTATCAGGTTAGTGGGGCTATGGGTGTGGCCTGTCTGCTACTGCTGTTTTTGCCAGCGCGAAAGGTCTTGTCGCGTCTTCTTACACTATTAGATGGCATTGTCTCCCTGCGCTTCATTACTGGCCCGGTACGGCGCAAAATGACAATGATGGCAGCCATGGTCAATGTTCAAGTTTTCCAGCCCACATCAGTTCCTCATATGGTTGGGGCTTTTTGCTATATCGCCACATTTGGCATGTATGCAGCTAACACTAATGTTGCCAGCGGTTTTCAGTTTCCCCAGATTCCACTGCCCTTTGTTCCAGTTCCCCAAGAGCAGCTCTTTTGGTACAACTTCGTTGGTCTTGTCGTCGTTTCGATTTGCGGCACAGGCATAATCATTACTCGAAATTGGAAGGCCATGTTTGCGCGTATGGCCTGGGTTAAGCCTACGGGCGTGCAGGTCGGAATTGGCTTGAGTCTGGTGGTCTTTAGCTTCCTCTATGACCTGGTCTGGGCTTTGTACACGCACCAGTCGGGCGATATGGCCACTAAAATCTCGGCTTATAACGCTAATACGTTTTCTTCTGGCGTTGCCGGTGGCGGCCCTGCCGGGTTTGGCGCCGCGGTATTTCTTGCCTTAGCCACAGCTATTTGTGCTGGTATTGGTGAGGAAACCTTGATTAGAGGGGCGCTTCAACCTGTAATTGGAATTTTGCCAGCGGCTTTTCTTCACGGTATATTGCATGCTCAATTTGCCAATGCGCCAATGCTGATTTTGCAAGTTTCACTTTGGTCTTGCTGTATGGGAATCGTCAAGCGCTTCACCAATACGACAACTACAATCATTGGCCACGCTGGATTTAATTTCGTCACGACCTTCTTGTTCGCTTTTAATCCATAGCAATCTGTATCTATATAGATTGAGGCTTCATGTCTGCCACCCAGGCATCGAGGGCCATAATTGACTCGGTTAGCGAGAATTTGAGCAAATCTTCTCGCCGCTCCCGGCAATTGAGAATGTAGTCGCCTAGGGCTAGCGCTGCTTCAGCTTTGGTGGCCCCGAGGCCAAGCCGATGGCAAACAATCATTGAAAGGGTCTGGGCTACAGCAATAGGGCCGTTGTCCATAGGATAGGTTTCGAAAATGGCTGTTACTGTTGGCTCTTGGCAAAGCTCATCAGCTACCTGGAAGGCGGTATATAAGTAGCTCTGGAACCACTCAGGCACCTTAGGGCCACATTCTTCGCAAATCATCAACCAGAGACCAAGCGTTAATATTTCTTTGGTTGTGCGCGTGTAGTCAGCATCGACTACGGCAAATGGTTCTGCCACCGAATCAGCTTTGGCTCCATCAAGGCAATAGCGCACGTATGAAGCCAAAATATTAGAAGAGAGTGCTGCCATAGAGGTTGAGAGAAAAACAGCCCGTTCCCAACCATCACGTTCGTCGCTCGGTTGGTACGGTTCGAGATCGGTTAAAAGTTTAGATTGCGAATTTTGGTCTTCCATCCCTCCATTTTAATAAATTTCAGCCCTTAACTACGTATTTTTCCCAATGACGCAATGCCCCCGGCCTGTCAAACTAGTGTTGTCAACGTATGAAAGTCTCCGCTAGGGCGGTTCTAAACACCTAAAAGCAGGGAATAAATAAGTTGATAGCGCCCCCCGCGTACACAATTAGTCCATCCTTTATCAGTTACTGAGATTCTGAGGATCATTCAAATGGCCCAAAAAGGCGATGATACATTCAACAAAGATGTTGAAAAGGCAGTAAAAGCTGGCAGCGATTTCTCCCAAGGTGGAGAACATGCTTACAAGGCGCTGATGACTGAGCTTGCTCAAGATCAGAAAAAATATGCCAATGACCCGGCCAAGTTTGATGAACTGGGCCGAAAAGTGGCTGCAGGTCTCGAGAAAACCGGAAAAATCGATGACCATATGCTGCGCTGGAGTCGTGACAATATGGGTCGCTTCGATACGTCAGGTGACGGCGAAGTAGACCGACAAGAGATGAATCCTCGCAACCCCACTGCCGTATCTGGCTTTGAGAAGGCGATGATGCAGCGCCTACAGAATCAATATGAAACACTCAATAAATCAGACAGCATTCAGCCATTTATTGGCAGTAGAGACGCTGATGATTCGTTCTCACATAAGAATTTTAAAAAGCTCGTAGATGCTCGTGAAAAGCCAATTACCGAGAGTCACGAAGCCGAGCAAAGGCAAGAATTGGCCCAGCGTCAGCTTGACCAAAAAAATAATGTCGTTAGCGCGCTGATGAAGAATGACGGGGATCCACGCACTTCACTAGCAGCTGTTCTCGATGTTCAAAGGGGCGTAAATCCTGATGGTGAGATTTCGCGCCGGGATATTCGTAAGTTTGTAGACAACTTTGAAGTGGGTAAGGCCCGCGGAGATCTTGGCTATACACAAGCCAATTTAGATGCAGCCAAGTTACTTGATTCGCAGTGGAATGCGCCTCTTGGAGTTTCGTTGCGTGGACAGTTTGAGCGCAACAATGGCGGTGGTCATGGTGGCAGCCGCGATATGGTCACTCATGACCGTATCGACCTGAAGCGCATGGCTGAGTTGCAGGGCACGACAGTTGATCAGCTGTATGCAGCTAATGTTAGCCCTGATATGAACACAGGTAGAAGAGTTGCTTCGGGCCAGCCCGTTCGCGATGGCAACGCCGTAAGAGCAGTTTCGGCTGATGACCAGTCGCTGGATGCTGCTCCCCAAGATAGACAGCCTGTGCGTCGTAACGTCGAGCTGTCTGATGCCGAACGTAGAGAAGATTTAGCCCAGCGCCAATCTGACCAGAAAGGCTTTGTTGTTGATGCACTCATGCGCAACAACGGCGATCCAAGAACTTCACTGGGTGCAGTGTTAGACATTCAACGGGGTGTCAATCCTGATGGAGACATTTCACGGCGTGATGTGCGCAAGTTTATAGAAAACTTTGACCAGGGCCAAGCCCGTGGAGATTTAGGCTATACACAGCGCAACTTGGATGCTGCCAAACTTTTAGATACGCAGTGGAATGAGCCACTCGGTGTGTCTCTGCGCGGTCAGTATGAGAACCACAATGGTCATGGTAACAATGACAAACAAACTCACCAGTACCTTAACTTGAAGCGTATGGCTGAATTGCAAGGCACTAATCTCGACCAAATGTACGCTGCTCATGCCAGTGGCGATGTTCGCGATCAGAGACAAGCTTCTGTCGCCGATAGAAATGCAGTCAGAGCGGTTGCAGCTGGCGATCAAAAACCTGAGATTGAGTATCCTGCCGATGAACAACCAGTTCGTCGCCCAGCCGATCGTACAGCTGATAGAAAGTCAACTGATGGTGCTGTTGCCATAACCGACCCAAGTGCTCTCGATAACAAGGGTGGTAATGATGTTGGTCCTGCAACCAAAGATGATGGTAGGCCGACTACTCGTACACTGAAAGAGACAGCCCGTGTAGATGCAACGGCTGCACCGGTAGAGCGTCAAGAGAGATCAGCTGGTAAAGATGTTGCTCCAGCAGCAAAACCATTTGAAGCTCCTAAGCCGATTCCTGAATTGGTAATTCCCGAGATCAAACTTGATGGTGATCTAGTCAAGGCCAGAGAAGAGCTAGCTAAGAGTGCTGGAGAGCACTTCTCGGCGCGGGCCATATACACAGTGCGTCCTGGTCAAGGTTGGGACAGAATTGCTCGTGACGTACTTCGTCAGGAGAAAGATGGCAGCCACACTAACGAAAGTTTAGTGGTAGCTCTGTCTGATCATGTGGCTAAGGGTAATGGTTGGGAAGGTCGTCTTGACCCTACCAAAATGCTTCACCCTGGTGACCAAGTGCGCGTCATGACTGATGAAGCGGTCAAGGCTCGGACAGAAGACATACTGAAGCAATTCGACGCTAAAGTAGAAGAAATGAAAAAAGCTGCCGCTGCTAAGCCGGCAGAAAATGGCGACCCTGCTTTGTTTGACGGTAAGCGTAGCGGTGAAGGTGATGTAGCACCGGCAACCGATGCGGCAAAAGACCCCAAAGCTGCGGCTTCTGGAGACAAAGGCGATCCTGCTTTGTTTAATGGAACGCGCAGTGGCGAAGGTGACGTTAAACCAGCACCTGCCGCTGACACACTAAAGGATAGCAGCGGTGCTCCTGTTCTCGATGGTAGTGGAAATCCTGTTAAAACTGGTACTCCAGCTGATTCTACTTTGGTTCCCAACCCGAAAGCTGTTGAAGAACCAGTTAAAGAGCCAGCTAAAGTCGGGACCGATCCCAAGTTGAAAGCTTCGAACGATACTGGAGCTGCCCCGGTCGTGGCTGGTAATGACGTCGCCGCGCCTGGTGAAGACTTCACTGTAACTGCTGTTTCCGCTCAGGCGAGGGCTGATGCTGAGGCTCTAGCTAAGAAGAATGCTGCACGGGATAAGCGTTTAGCTGATGGCAACCCACTTGAATCTTTTGAAGCGCCTAACATTGGTTAGACGTGGATAGAGCTTCGAGCGCTAGTCACTAAACATTCGTGAGAAATTAAAAGGGGCGCCAGTCGCCCCTTTTTTATATTTCGCTTGTCGCCCTCTTTTTATATGTCGGGCTGGGCGCTCTTTTTTCATTGGCTGCCGCTAAGATATAAAATATGATTTGCCAATTTTCCCGCGCTCGTCTCCAATCAATTACATTAGCAATTGTCGTGCTTACTTTCTGTTTTGCGCTTCCCTCTCAGGGCGCCCCGAGTGGAACCCGCGAGAAGCCTCAAACAGAGAAACCTCAAGCCGAGAAACCTCAGGCTGAGACCATCGAACAACTCGAGCAACTTGTAAAAGCCGACCCCAATAACTTTGCCACTCGTCTCAAATTAGGCCAAGCAATGATGGAAGCTGGCCGCTTTCGCAAGGCTGAAGAGAATTTTTTGGCTTGTAGCTTGATCAATCCCAAAAGTAATTCAGGTCGTTTTGGCATGGCCTCGGTGTATGAACACACTGGTAAATTTGCTGATGCCATCTTGGTTTACAAACAAATTCTCAGCCGCCAACCTGTGGCTGCCATTGATGAATATAGAGTGCACTTGGCTATGCAACGGCTCACTTATTATCACTCTTTGGGTGATGCCAATTCACCTCAGTATGTCTTTGATAACGAATTTTCAGATAAGCATGGCTGGAAGAAAACAGCTTTCCCTTTGCGTATAGCAATTTGGTCGGATCCTGAATTGAAAGAATTGAAAGAACCTTTTCGTCAAGATGTGGTGCGGGCTTTTGAACGTTGGCTAGTCGCTTCTGGCGGCAAGACTACATTTAAGATTGTCTCTGATCAGAAGTCGGCCGATATCGTTTGTAAGCTTGTGCAAGTAATGCGAGGCTCCAAGCGCAGCGGCCTAGGCGAGAAGGCTGGTGAGACTAATTTGCAGTGGGATGATAGTAGTGACGATATTGTCAAATGGTCGCGCATCGAAATATTTTGGGATGAGCGTTACAACTTAGCCAAGCTTGATGCCTGTGTCTTGCATGAAGTTGGGCACGCCTTGGGTCTCAATCACTCAAGTAATCCCCACGATATTATGTTTCCGCTGGCCCATCCGCCCTATGCTGCCATCTTGTCTGAGCGCGACAAAAATACGCTTAAGGCTATTTACGAGAAGTAGAATTTGCTATTGAAATTTTTAGGGCTTGGGGAACGTAGAGCTTGGCATTGCTGGTGAGTTTGGCAAAATTGCTGCTATTGGTGCAGTAGGTCAAAATTATTTCGCCTTTGTTTTTGGTCGCATCAGTCAAATATTGAGGATGGGCTTTAGCGCTGTAGTAGAGCAAATCTGGTGAGCCCGCAGGAAACTGATAGACGACTGTTCTTTCGCTCCATGGCCCTTGCATCTCCGCGGCGTGGCGCATAACAATTGCTTTTTTATCTGGCGGAATATAGAAGGCAAAATAGCCCGGGAGGCCCGGAACTTTTGTCACTGTCATTTCAGAAGCACCATCGTCAAATAGTGTTTCTGGCAGTTCGTAGGTGGGCTCCCATTTTTGCGACCACCACTCAAGTTTGTTCAGGCTGAATGGCTCTGCTTTTGCTATGGGCAAGCGAGCAACTACAGCTGGATGCTTGAAGAGATCGAGAGCAACCGCGCCGTTAGAGCAGAAGAAGTACATATGCTTGTTATCGGCTCGGCATGCCACTCCGTAGAGTGTACGCTTGGCGCTAGTATTGAGCGCTTTGATTTGATAGCGCCATTTGTCTGGTGCGTCTTGGGGATTGTCTACGGTTACTAAATGATCGGTTCTTAGTTCGAACTGAAAAGGTGCCGGTAATTTGTAGTCTGTGCGCACGACATGCATGAAAATATTGAGCTTGCCATTGCTGAGAAAGCAGTCTGCAGGCCAATAGTAATCGCCTTTATCGAGGCAGTGGAAAAAACCAGTGTTTTCTGGTTTTGGATTTACTGGCTTCTTGCCACTGAAGTAAGTGAATTTTCCGGGGCTGCCGTTGCTTTGACTAGTGTCTTCAATCGCCACAGCATTGTGCACCATCGTACAATTGGCGCGTTTATTGTTCTTGATTTGGCCGATGAAACTGTCACCAAAGAGCCATAGGGTGCGTTTAGAGCTTAGGGGAATGCTATAGGCGGCGTCTCCACCTACCCAGTCGGCTTTACTCGCTGTATCGTTGATAAAGCGTTTCGTCAGCGCGGTGTAGGGAGTGGCTGAAGTAACTTTGAAAGGATTATCTGGATGATTGGCGATGTCGGTAAAAGTGAAACTCTTTGCTAGGGCTGACTGAGGGGCTGTGTTTGAACTAGTCATTAGTCCAATCTGGCAGACAAGAAAGACAGCCACGATGGCTGCCTTTCTTGCAATTTGTCTACTTGGTTTTGAGAACAATTTGCTTCTCTCTAGTTTTCTGGCCTGAAGTTTTCTGGATCTTTGTTTTCGTCTTGGACTAGGTCAGTGACTTTGTTGTTTTCAGCATTGTTGGGGCCACTGCCTTGACCAATTTGGGTGAGGCCGGGAAGGAATTCGAGATTGACTATAGGAGCGGTACCTACAAGTTTACGCTCAGATAGCGTGGCAATTTCCTTGTTGACTTCGGCATCTGATTTTGAAGGTTCTAGAATTTTGACGAGGTCTTTGTAGAAGAGGGTCTCTTTCTCAACAAGCGCATGTGCAATCAAATCTAGTTCCTTGCGCTTCTCTTTCAATAGATTGCGAGTATTTTCGAGACAGTCGTCGACAATTTTCTTGACTTCCAGCTCAATTTCTCTCTCTGTGTCTGGTGAAGCCATGCCCCATCCGCCACGTCCCTCATGCCCACGTTCGTCGCCGTGTCCATAGTTAGTGTTGTATGGGAATGAACCCATGCCCCAATTTTTGACCATACGTCTTGCTGTGTTGCCAACATTGATTAGGTCTTGAGATACACCACTGGTGGTTGTGTCCATGTAGAGCGACTCAGCCACATAACCACCCAGCGACACTTCGATGTCGACGAGGTAGTCTTGCTTGTTCTGGCCCGAGACAAAACGATCTTCCTTATCTACTGACCACATGTAGCCCAGCGCCCGGCCGGTTGGAACAATTGTCACCACTTGTATGCGTTCTTTGCGATTACGGAAGTAGGAAATAATTGTGTGACCAGCTTCGTGATAAGCAGTTTCGAACAGCTCTTTAACACCGATATGCTGACTTCTGCTCATGCCGAAGCTTACTCTTTGAATAGCGCGGATCATATCGCTGTGGGTTATTTCTACTCGGCCTTCGCGAATAGCAAATAGACCAGCTTCGTTAACCATGTTGGCTAGGTCGGCCCCTGCCTGCAAGAAGGTCATGCGTGCAATTTCCATTACATGCACGTCTGGTGATACTGTGAACTTCTCTAGGTACTTGGTCAGAATTGCTTCACGACCTTCAAGGTTTGGCAGTGGCACATCGATGTGTCTATCGAACCTGCCTGGTCTGAGCAGTGCCCCATCGAGCATATGCATGCTGTTGGTGGCGCCGATGGTGAGAATATTGTGCTTACCAAAGCCGTCCATTTCAACGAGGAGTGAATTGAGTGTATTGTTGGAATCTTGTTTGCCGCCGAATCCAAAGTCTTCACCGCGTCTAGCGCCAATCGCATCAATTTCGTCGATGAATACTATGGCCGGTTTGCCGCTTCGGCGAGCGCGCTCATAGAGCGCCTTAACACGATTGGAACCAACCCCTTTCCACATCGACTGGAAGTCTCCACCCGACATTGAGTAGAAAGCTATGCCTGCTTCGTTAGCTATTGCTTTGGCTAACATGGTTTTGCCCGTACCAGGAGGGCCGACCAATAGAATTCCTTTGGTAGGCTTAAGCCCGAATTTCTCTACAGCCTTAATGTTCTTGAGCATGGCGACGACTTCGGCTGCTTCTGCTTTAGCTTCTTCCACGCCTTTGATATCGTCTAGCTTTACACCTAAGTCAGGGACACGTGAGAGATTCATGCCAGCGACGTTGAGTTTGTGACCTGCAGTGATCATCACCTTGTCGATTGCTTCTTCCAGCTCTTCTTCGGTTACTTGGCTCTTACCTTTGCGCACGGCCAGGATGGCGGCTTCGTTGCAGGTTGCGGCAATGTCAGCACCTGAGAAATTGAAGGAAAGCTTTCCAAGTTTTTTTAGATCAGGCAATGAGGCGAGTGTAATTTGTTTGAGATATTTTTCAAATATGAGACTTCTCGAAGCTGCATCAGGCACGCCGATGAATACTTTGCGATCAAAGCGACCAGAGCGATAAAAGGCGGGATCAAAATCATCTTGCATGTTGGTAGCGCCGATGGTGATCACGTTGCTGCGACCGAGTCCATCAAGTTCAACCAATAGTTGATTTAGCGAGCTTGTGCGAGTCGTACCAAGCGGATCGGACATTCCATCTTGGCCGCGTGGAGAGCCAATGGCGTCAATTTCATCGATAAATACAATGGCTGCTGGGCTTTGTCTGGCTTGGGTGTAGAGCGCTTTAATGCGATTGGAACCAAAACCAAAGTTATTGAGATGGCTCGCCGACAAACCGTAAAACGGCACACCGGCTTCGTTGGCGATGGCCTTTGCTAGCATTGATTTACCAACACCGGGTGGGCCTACAAGCAAAACGCCTTTGGGTATCTTGGCGCCGATTTTTCGCAACTCATCGCCGCGCTTGAGGAAGTCGACGATTTCAACTAATTCTTGTTTGATGTCGTCAATGCCAATTACATCAGCAAATCTAATTGAGGGGTCGTGATTGACAAGTTCGACACCAGAGTTGGTCAAAGACCTCTCAAGCCCTACAGATACTCTATCTAGAGCTTGCAGAATCATGTCTGTAGTGACTTTGTTAGGGTTGCCTGGGCGGCGCGAAATCAAAGCGGCTTCGTTGACTACGTTGGCAATTTCAGCTGGTGAATAGTTGGCTGTAAGCATCGTCACTTGCTCGTAGTCAATATTTTCGTCACAAGCTACTTTGGCCAAATAATATTTGAACAATCCAGATCTTTCTTCTGGTGTCGGCATCTGGAAGTAGATGCGTCTATCCATGCGGCCGGCGCGCATAAGAGCAGGGTCGAGCATGGCATCATTGTTGGTGGCACCAATGACCATGATTTTTGAGCCAGAGAAACCATCCATTTCGGTAAGCAGGCAATTAAGGGTCATGTTCATGTCGGCGATGCCGCCAAAGCCCTGATCTTGCGAGCGTTTTGAGCCCATAGATTCAATTTCGTCAATGAACAAGATGGCGCGGTCGTGTGCTTTTAATTTACGGAAGAGTGTTTTCAGCTTGAGCACACCGAGACCCATGAAAATACCAGCTACACCACCACCATCGATGACATAGAATGGCACACCGGCTTCATTAGCAATGGCTCTGGCAAACAGTGTTTTACCAACGCCTGGGGGGCCAACAAAGAGCATTCCCTTTGGCACCTGTGCGCCAGAATCTTCGTAGTGCTTAGCTTTTTGAATGATGTCGATGACTTCGCGAATTTCTTGCTTGGCTTTGTCGTTGCCAGTCATTTCTTCGAGAGTCTTAGGGGCATTAGGGCTGATGGGCGAATCTTTGTAGAGCCACTTAAACCAGCGCTTCCAAATGCTCTTAGGTGCTTTGCTGTCGGCTCTAGGAGGCAGCGGGAAGATTACGGAGAGCATGATGTAGAACTGAATGATAATGAAGAAGGCACCGTAGAGAACGGCAACTACTAAAGTGATCACTGAGTATTTGAGGAAGGCTGGCAGTGATGCAAACGGGTTCCAGTACTGGGCCGTCAAAATTAGTCCGACAGTCCACAGTATCAGCAGTGTCCAACGAGCCCAGGTTTTCATGATTGTCAGCTTCTCCTAATTGTTGCCCATGCCAGGCGCATCAGCATCTCTGTTCTCATTTTTGTTGTTGACGTCGCCGATATATCGTAGTTTGCGATATGAATCGACGACTTTAATTTCAGGTACTAGGGCTTCTCTCCGCTTCCAAACACCAAGACTAGAGCTAATCACATCAGCTACACCAGCCGGGATTTTGCCAGGTGGAAATTGATAGTTGACGAAACTAGAAGATAGAATCATCGCCACAAAGAAGGCGACAGCGTACTTGACCATAATTATTAATCCGTTGGCATATCTAATTCTTGCTTGACCCACTTGGTTAGCTCTGGCTGGGTCATTTCACCTTTGATACCGTTGATTGCTTTGCCTTCTTTGAATAAGACGTATCCTGGCACACCTTCTACATCGTAGCGCTCAGTTAGAGTTTGGTTAGTGTCTACATCTACTTTTACTACACGTACATAGCCTTGTGAGTCGGTGGCCAGCTTATTGACGATTGGGCTCATGGTCAGGCAATGGGGGTCGGTTGGCCTGTAAAATTCCACCAACACTGGTAGCTGTGAATCGAGTACCTCGCCTTGAAAGGTTCCAGCGTTGACGTCAGTTACTACATCGGCTACCGGTGCGTTGGCAAAGGTCCAACCTGTCGGCGAAAGGGGGGTGTCGAAGCCGGCCAGCGTGCAGCTCACTAAAAGGGCAATGACAAATCCTATAACCGCTTCTTTCATCTCCAACCTCGTATTTCTAGTTTGCCTGCTAGGTTCGGCTACTAGGGCACAATACATATATATTGGCATAGCCTTAGAAGTTTTACACATTCCCATTACGGAATCACAATAAGTGATTACCCTGATCTTGCCCTTCTAGCCAAGATTATCGATTTCAGCCTAAAGCGAAACAGGGTGAGCAATGCCCACCCTGTTTGATATTTCCTACTGAACTTTCTCGGACTGAACTGATAGGGACGGTCCCTAGCCTCAGCCTCGGGGTCTTAAGATCATTTACCGCGTTCTGGGATAGCCACAGCATCGATGATGTGGATAACGCCATTGTCGCAAGCAACGTCAGCGGTGGTGACGATACAACCGTCAACCACTACAGTGCCAGATTTGTTGTCAATCATCAAAGACTCGCCTTGTACGGTCTTCAGTGAACGCTTGTCTGCCAAGTCAGCGGCAGAGTATTTGCCTTTGACTACGTGGTACTTAAGTACTTCGGCCAAACGCTTAGGGTCATTCATTAGACCTTCACGGTTTTCTTTGGTCATTTTTGCCCAACCAGCATTAGATGGAGCAAAAACAGTGATTGGTCCGTGAATGCGAAGCAAGCCAACAGCGCCAGCTTTTTTCAAAGCAGTAACTGTGGTTGAGCACTCAGGGGTTTTCATAGCAACATTAGCTGCGTCATGGCTGTAGTAATGATGATGTCTGTGATGACGCTTGCTCTTGTGAGCGGAAGCCTCGGTGGTTGTACCAACCAGGCCGATTCCGAGCAATAGCGCTGCTGAAAGAGCTACGCTAGTCTTGCTGCGGCGACTCCATGAGTAAAATTCCATTAGCTTCTCCTTTCAAATCCGCCGACTATCTCCGGCTGATGTATGTTCAAAAAACGGAAAGAATGGGCTCTAAAACGTGCCCATTGCTCTATACGGCTGCATCTATACGTGTTGGGCTCTAAACATGTTGTTCAATCGCCTTGGCAAGTGTAGATTTTGGCACTGCGCCAACTACCTCTTCACATACCTGTCCAGCTTTGAACAGGAAAAGGCTTGGAATGCCACGAATCTTATATGCATGGGCGGTTTTGGGGTTTTCGTCTGTATTCAGTTTGACTACTTTGAGTCTTCCTTCGTACTCCTTAGAAAGGTCCTCAACTACAGGGGCTACGGCCTTGCATGGTCCACACCAGGGAGCCCAGAAGTCTACGAGAACTGGAATATCAGCTTTCAACACTTCCTGTTCGAAGGTGGAATCGGTAACGTTTGCAACGGACATTTCTAAACAGGACCTCCTCTGAATCAGAGCACTAAATAGATTTTTGAAGCTGGTAAGCCATCAAAAAGATTATAGTGACTGTGAAGTAGTTTCCCACATATTGCGAGAATGCCTAGCCCACCACAATCAAGTCAAGAGCACTCAAAAGGGCCTGTGTAAGACCGTTAACCTTAAGCAAATTCGGCATCTCAGGATAGTTAGTGGCTCTTGTAAAAACGAGGTTAGACTTTACACTTAAGACCAAACCTGGCCTTATTTTATTTACTTTGATTTTTCGGGGACAAATTTGAACCTTCTTGACCGCATCTTATATAGGTGGCTATTTCGCAGTTTGGCCAACCAACTGCTCATTACTTACCTTCTGGTGATTACCATCGCCTTGGCGGCGGTTAGCTTTTGGGCACTGGTGGCGATTCGCAAAGAGTCATTGACCGACTTGCAAAATACCCTAGAGGTTGAAGCTGTCAACTTGGGTCTGGAAATTGACAATGATCTTGAGCTTGATTCTCCTAAGGCGCGCAAACGTATTCAATCAGCGGTCGATCGCCGTGCCACCAGACTTGGTGTTGCTATTGTCGTGGTTGATAAAGATGGACGCCTCCTGGCTGACTCATCAGAGCCTGGACCAGTAGAGAACTTGTCTAAAGAGCAAGAAATCAATGAAGCTTTGGCTGGTGTTATTTCCAAGACGACTAGAAGTGATCCTGAAAGCTTGAAAAACTGGATGTACGTGGCCTGTCCTGTGCGTTCTTCGGGTACGACGACAGGGGTTATTCGGGTTGGTGTGCCCTTGACCGAAATTGAGCGAAGATTGAAGAAGGACCTCTTTGTCTTTCTTGAAATTATTCTAGCTACTGGTGTTGTCACTGTTCTCATTAGTCTTTGGCTGGCGCGTAGAGTCAATAGGCCTGTGCGTGAAATGAGTGCGCTGGCGAAGCAGATTTCGATTTCTGGTGACTTCTCTGCTTTCTTGCCGGTGCGTCGGCGCGATGAAATTGGTGAGTTGTGTTTGTCGTTCAACCAGATGATCGGCCGCTTGCGTGAGCAAGAGAGAGTGCGCCAAGAGTTTATTTCGAATGCCTCACACGAATTAAAAACACCAACAATGGCGATTGGTTCGGTGGTTGAGGCCTTACAGGCTGGTGCTGCTGAAGATCCAAAACTAAGAGTGCAATTTTTAGGTTCTTTAGAGCGGTTGGTAGATAGGCAAACCAACTTGATTCAAGACTTGCTCGATATTTCAAAGCTGGATAGCGGAAGTGAAACTAACTGGCAGAGTGAGGTCAATATTTCACAGGTTATTAGCGACGCCGTTGATCAAATTAGACCCCAGGCCGATAAGAAAGAGTTGGCTATTTCCACTCAGATTACTTTAGAGAGCGGTGGCCAAGATCTAGTTCTTGTTGGCAATGCTAATCAATTGCAAAGAGCCTTGCTCAATATTCTTACTAATGCTGTCAAATACACACCAGCTAGCGGTTTCATCAACATCAATGTGCGTAGTCTTGGGGGCGAACGGCTAGAAATTCGCATTCAAGATAGTGGAGGGGGCATTGATGCTGCTGATTTGCCGCGAATTTTCGAGCGCTTTTATCGCGCCGACAAGTCACGCACAAGAGAAAGTGGCAACCCCGGTGGTACCGGTTTGGGCTTGGCTATTGTTCGTGAGATTGTGGCCCGCCATCATGGCACTGTCGAAGTTGAATCGACTGTCGGAAAGGGTTCAACCTTTGTTATTCTTCTGCCCCTGAGGCAAGACAACGGCTGAAATCAGTTAGAATTTGGGCATGACTGATGACAAAAAAGCACTGCGAGACTTTGTTGCCGGAGCCCGGGCATTGGCTCGAAAGAAAAAAGGCTCGCCTCAAGCCGGGGATAAGAGCCAAGCTGAAGATAGCAGCCAACCAGAAACTAGCAGCCCAGAAACTAGTAGAAAAGATGTTGACCTAGTCTGTTGCAAAGGCATTGTTCATATTGCCTATCGTGGCATCGCTGACGATCGCATGTATCTCAGTTATTCGCGCCATTGGAACGAAATTAGATTTTTTCGCCCCAATGGTTTAAGGGTTTTTTGCGCTGATTGTCGCCATCGGGTGCTGTAGAAATCGCATGCTCAGTGCTCCAGAGCTTGAACGATACAGTCGCCACATTCTTCTTGATGAGATTGGTGAAGCGGGCCAGCTGGCTCTAAAAGCGGCCCGTGTTTTGATTGTTGGAGCCGGCGGGCTGGGCTCACCTGTCGCCACTTATCTTGCGGCTGCCGGGGTTGGCACAATCGGTCTTGTTGATGATGATGTGGTTGAGCTATCGAATTTGCATCGACAAATATTATTTAGCCAGGACGATTTGGGCGAGGCCAAGGTTGATGCCGCTGCTCGCCGCCTAAAGGCTGGCAACGACAGCATTGACGTGCAAATTCATCATGAGCGCTTGAGCGCGGTCAGTGCTGAGGCTCTAATCTCTGACTACGATCTAGTTGTTGACTGCAGTGATAATTTTGCTACTCGCTATGCTATCAATGATGCTTGTTTACTTTTGGGCCGGCCTTTTATTTACGGCTCTATTTATCGCTTTGAAGGCCAGGTCAGTGTTTTTTGTCAGCCTGGTGGGCCCTGTTATCGCTGTCTCTTCCCAGATGAAAATGCCGTCGTGGCCAATTGCGCAGAAGCTGGAGTAGTGGGCGTTTTAGCTGGTGTAGTCGGCAGCATCCAGGCGACTGAAGCGCTTAAGCTTTTGCTGGGAATTGGTGAGAGTCTGGTTGGGCGCCTTTTGCTCTACGATGCCCTGGCTCTGGATTTTCGCATTCTCAAGTTGACGGCGAACTGTAGCCTTTTCTGTTCGACTGCTAGTCGGTCTAGCGGCATTTCTGCGGCTATTGAATCGCCCGTTGCAACTGCTAGTGCTGCGCTGCTGCCCGAAGCAGAGGCAGAGTCACAAGAAGAAGCAATAATAGAAGCAAAAACAGAAGCAAAAACAAACACAGAACCGCAATCAGCAGCCTGCCAAAGTGCCTCAAACAAGGGTTCCACCTCCATATCTGCGGCCCAGCTTCGGCAAAGGCTTGACTCTAAGGAAGAGCTGCAGTTGCTTGATGTGCGAACATTGCAAGAATATAGAGCTATGCGTTTTTGCGCTAGTAAGCTCATCGCCGTTGACGAATTGGAGAGCCGCTATAGCGAGGTCTCACCGCACTTCCCTGTGGTTGTCTACTGCCGGTCGGGTATGCGCAGCCGTCGTGCTGCGGTTATACTGCGTAGCAAAGGCTATGGTGAAGTGCTTAATCTTAGTGGCGGAATACTTGCCTGGTATAGAGAATTTCAAGATCATTTACTTGAAAGCGACGTTTCAAGTGGTTAGCCATATGCCCAAGAAGAAGATCGCAATTTTCAGTGCTTGGGTGGCCCAGTCTGTTGTCCTTTCTACTGCTTTGATTTGGAGCACGATAGCTGCCCAGGCCGCTGACTTTGAGGAAGGCTGTCAGTTCTATAAGGCTAAGAATTACGCGCAGGCCCGAGCATGCTTCGAGAAGGCAGTTAAAGCTGCCCCTCAAAATTGGCTTGTGCACTACTATTTGGCCAATACATATTTGCTTTCTAGTCAATCTGCCAATGCGGCAAGGGAGTATCGGGCTTGTTTGAATTGCAAGCCCAATGCTCAAACGACTAAGTATTGTCAGGACGCGCTATTTAAGTTAACTGGAGTAGCTCCAGCCCCTCTAGATTCATCAGTTCCTCAAGAGTCAGCACCGCTTCTAGACGCGGCCAAACCGGGAACTCCAGATGCTAAGCCCAATGCAAAAGCAGATTCTAAATCTGATGGTCAACCCGACGTCAAAGAAGCTGCTAGACAAGCCATAATTGCTGCCGATCAGGCGCGCGCTGAGGAGATTTTGAAGAAAGCGCAAGAGGAATGCAAAGTCATTCGCGCTGAGGCCAAAGAGAAAATTGCCAATGGGCACAACACCGGAAACAAGTGGTACAGAAGAGCTGATGGTACTCGCTACATTGACCTAACTGATGATGAAAAGGATGCCATTACTAAAGAAGCAGAAGACCGCTGTGAAGCAATCATGAGAATCGCTGAGTCGAGTGCAGCCCGCCTACAGCACTAGTCTGTAGTGATAGCCTGCGGCTTTGTCTGTAGCGTTAATGCCAATTCTTAATCAACTCTTCCACTCAATCTAATGCACGCTTTGTTTGGTCGTGATAAGACAAGGCATGCAATCAACGTCTCTAGCGAAGGTAGACTTTGACCTAGTTTTTTTGGCTTTCGAGCCAACGGCAAAATGCATATGCGACTAAGTAAGTAATTGAGTAAGTAAGGGAGATGAAGCGAATGGAAACGTTAGTAATAATTGGCTACGATGACATGTACAAAGCTCAAGAAATGAGAGTGAAGTTGGCAAGACTTGAGAGAGAGTATCTTGTCGATTTGGAAGATGCTGTAGTTGTGGTGCGTGATCTGAAAGGTAAGGTCAAGCTGCACCAGATCGTCAACACTACAGCCGCTGGCGCCCTTGAGGGTGGTTTCTGGGGCACCTTGATTGGTTGTCTGTTCCTCGTACCAATGTTCGGCATGGCTCTGGGAGCTGCTACCGGCATGATTACTGGCGCTCTAGAAGATTTGGGTATCAAAGATGATTTCATGATTGAACTCGGTAAAACCATTCAACCAGGCACTTCAGCTCTTTGTGTTTTGATTCGTCAAATGACTACCGACAAAGTATTAGAAGACCTGCAAGGTACTGGTGGAAAAGTTCTTAAGACAAACTTGTCCAAATCAGATGAAACTAAATTGCAAGAAGCTTTGACTGCACACAAGGCAGAAGCTGCTAAAGCTGAGACTACAGCGGCAGTAGTTTAGTGGTTCTCTAGACTTGCCTCTATGGTGCATGTCTAGTAGAGAGTGCTAGTAGCAAGATCTAGTAGCAAGATCTAGTAGCAATAAAGTAAAGAGAAAAAGGAGCCTTCAACTGAGGGCTCCTTTTTCTCAATGCAGTGCTGTTTTGGTAATGAAGTCACCTGTAAGTCAAGTGCTTCTTGTAGTTGTTTTTGAATTGACCACTATTTAGCCACTAATTAGCCACGCAAGTTAACTTATGATGCTTGGAGTTTGCTTGATATCAAACTGGACAAGTAGATCCTGATATGGAGTAAGCGTCGCTGTTGTTTCTTTCAATTTTAGAGGACATCGTCGTGTCTCAGGCCGCAATCAAAATTTTACTAGTAGAAGACAACGAAATAGTTAGATTGGCTCAGGTTCTTACCTTGCAACAGTTTCCTAGTCTCGATTTTTGTGATTATGCAGCCGATGGCTTGACCGCTGTGCGCAAAGCGCAAGATATCAAACCTCAGGTAATCCTCATGGACATTGGCCTTCCCGGAATTGATGGCATAGAAGCTACAGCGAGAATTAAGGCCGTTCAGCCAGAATGCCAGATAGTGATTATCACGACTCAGACTAGCGACAGTACAATTTTCGATGCTCTGGCGGCTGGTGCTGATGCTTTTTGCCACAAGGATATAACTGGAGAACAGCTTGTTAATGTGATTCACCTTGTGGCCAATGGTGCAGTTTGGCTTGACCCAAGGGTGGCAGAGAGAGTGCTTCGCCATTGCTTGGTAGACTCTACGTCTGTAGACTCGACCAGTCGTTTCAATTTTGGTGTCGACCAAAAGTTTGTTATTTCGCCTCTCGAAAACGAGGCTCTGGCCTACATGAGCCAGGGCATGAGCCTCGGTCAGAGCCTCGGCAGCACTATAGAGAAAGGCCAGCATCTACTTAAAAAGGAAATGCTGGCCCAGGCGCAAATGTTACGTAAGCTATTCTCTCGCATGGTTAAGCGCAGCAAGAGTATTTGCGATTGTTAAGAGTGCTCTACTTCGGCTACTAGTGATTTACGCAGCGAACTGCCTGATTTTGAGATTAGCTCTTCTGCTTGTACTCTGCCAATTTTGCGCTTGAGCATCAAAATTGCAGTTTTTGCTTGACCGTTAGAAGCGACCAAGGCGCCTTCTGCTATTGGTCTTTGCACATCGCAAATTAGAGCAATAATTGATACTGCGCGTTCTCTTAGCTTCTCGTTGGTTGGCTTAAGGTCAACCATCAAGTTCTCGTAGACCTTGCCCAGTCTCACCATGGTGCAAGTTGAAAGTAAGTTGAGCACCATCTTTTGGGCCGTACCTGCTTTCATTCTTGTGGAGCCGGTTAGGGCTTCGGGGCCGACGACTGGGGCAATAACTACGTCGCAGACTTTGTTCAGGGGAGACTCAAAGTTGTTGACGATACCGATTGTGGCGGCGCCTTCTTTCTTCGCGAGCTCTAGAGCGGCGATGACGTAAGGGGTGCGGCCGCTGGCGGTGATGCCAACTACTGCATCTTTAGCTGTGATTTTGATATTGATAGCGTCTTGTTCGCCAAGTTCTCTTGAGTCTTCAGCATTTTCGAAGGAGACAAACATTGCCTCTTTGCCGCCAGCGATACAAGCTTGAACCATTTGACGGTCAACACCAAAGGTAGGATGACATTCTGTGGCATCGAGCACGCCTAGGCGCCCGCTGGTTCCGGCTCCGAAGTAGATTAGGCGGCCACCAGATTTAATCTTGTCGACAATTAAATCAACCGCTACCGCGATTTCAGGATTGACCTTCTCTACTGCCTGAGCAACTTCAAAGTCTTCCTTCTGAACACGATTGACCAAATCTTTTGTGTCGAGAATGTCTAGATCGTTAGTGCGAGAGTTTCTCTCTTCGGTCACCATCTTCGTGAATTCTTTGGCGTAACCCATGTCGTCCGTCCTAGTCTTGCTTAGCTGCCCAATCTTAGTTTCCAGTGTCTTGTCCCCGTTGTTCATAGATATTAGAGTCTATTGATATCAGATTCTATCAAGCTTGCTGCGCCTGTGCACCCTAATTTTGCCGATTAGTGATTCAACTTTGCATATGCTGATTCTTTCATGTGATGTAGCACTCTTGAGCGTTTTTGGAATTTGCCGTCGCCCTTGCGGCCAACGTATTTGCCGTTTTCGATCACGACTTTGCCGCGAGATAGTACTGTTTCAGCCACTCCTTGTACTTCCAGGCCTTCATAACAACTGTAATCAACCCGCATATGATGTGTCTCTGCGCTAATAGTCACTTTTTTGTTAGGGTCAAAGATGACGATGTCAGCATCTGATCCAACGGCAATGGTACCCTTTCTTGGGAAAAGTCCAAAGATCTTTGCTGCCGCTGTCGAGGTGATCTCAACAAATCTATTCAAAGTGATGCGATTACCCACCACGCCGCCGTTGAAAATTAGGTTCATACGATGCTCAACTCCGGGCCCACCGTTGGGAATCTTGCTGAAGTCGTCTTTGCCCAACTGCTTTTGGTCTTTGAAGCAGAAGGGGCAGTGGTCGGTGGAGACGACCTGCAGGTCATTCATGCGCAGGCCCGTCCATAGCTCATCTTGGTTCCATTTCTCGCGAAGAGCCGGTGTCATCACATATTTAGCCCCTTCAAAGCCTTCTTTTTCATAGGCTGTGTAGTCGAGGAAGAGGTACTGGGGGCAGGTTTCAGCAAAAGCTGGAATTCCTTCGTCTCGTGCTTCTTTGACGCGCTTGAGGGCGTCGTGGCAGCTAAGGTGGACTATATAGACAGGCGAGCCGGCCATCTCCGCTAAACGAATGGCGCGATTAACTCCCTCAGCTTCAGCTTGGGTTGGTCTGGTCAAGGCATGATATTTGGGGGCGGTATGGCCCTTCTCGACGGCATAGCGAACGATTTCATCGATGACAATTCCGTTTTCAGCATGCATGCAAATCAAGCCACCCTCTTCGCCAGCGGCACTCATGCCGCGGAAAATCGTGGCATCGTCAACTAGCAGCACGCCTGGGTAGGCCATGAACATCTTAAAGCTGGTGACGCCCTCGTCGTGAATCAGCTTCTTCATTTCGCTGATGCGTTCACGTGGCAAGTCAGTTGCAATCATGTGGAAGCCGTAGTCGATGGCTGCTTTGCCGGCTGCTTTTTCGTGCCAGGTGTCGAGGGCTGTGTAGAGTGACTGACCCTTGGCTTGGATGGCAAAATCGATAATTGTAGTGGTTCCGCCATGAGCTGCCGCATAGGTGCCAGTCTCGAAGTCATCAGCGGAGGTTGTGCCGCCGAAGGGCATGTCCATGTGGGTGTGGGCGTCGATGCCACCTGGAATGACATAGCGGTCTTTAGCGTCGATTATTTTGTCGACGTTGGGCTCTAGGTGGGCGAGAGATTCACCGATAAGGACGATGCGTTCGTCTTCGACCAGAACGTCGGCGTGGTAGTCATCAACCGCTGTGATAACGCGACCATTCTTTATCAGTGTCTTCATGGATTTCGGATCCTCTATTTGGCGCTCACAAGTCATTTGCTTTCAGTGATCAGTGGCTCTCACTGGATTAGCCGGATTATATATAGTCGAGGCTTTCCAAGGTCGTGGAATCGAGGTTCTCAAGCTGTGATTTAAGCATTTGACAACGGTGGCTCGTGCTTTCCTGTTGTTTCTGTTGCGGTACTTCGTTATTGTATGCTCGAGTGTCCAGAGGCACCATATTTAGTGGCTATCTGCATTTTAATTGCTAATCTTTAGAGAGGTAGATTTGCCTTATGAGAAAGCAATGATTTGCGCGTAAATTGGAATTGACCGGAACCTATGTTGAACTTGCGCGTATGGACAATGTATGGACAGTTCGAGCCGGAAATGCAATAGTGACAACTCTGGCGCTTTGAGGTTGGCCATGTCATCTAGTCAGGAAAAATTCAATTTGCGCTGGCGCAGTCCGGAGCAAGAGCAAGCTATTCGCCGGGCTGCTGAAGTGAAGCAAAAGTCGGTATCCGCCTTCATTCTTGATCATGCCTATGAAGCGGCTCAGCAAATTCTGCACGACCAAGATCGCTATCACTTTACTTTGAATGAGGAAGACTGGAAGCAATTTTCTGATGCATTAGACGCTCCAACTGTGCCTGCGAAGGGCTCAAAGAGCTAATGAATACTCCCAGTGTCTTTGAGAAGAATGCCTGATGGATTCTCCGTGGCAAGGAACAATGATTTCAATTCCTGGTTGAATATTGACTTAATTATTCTCTTTTTCTGATATCTCAAAGCGATAGCCCACGCCATAAACAGCGTGAATTACTTCAAGCTCTGGGGCGATGCGGGCAAGCTTTTTGCGCAGATTTTTGATGTGGCTGTCTATCACTCTATCTGTGGCTTGTTGATCTAATTGTGCGCAAAAATCAAGTAATTGATCGCGGGTAAAGATGCGGCCAGGGCGACTAATCAGCAGGCTGAGCAAGCGGAATTCGGTGCGAGTTAAGTCAATAGGTATGTTTTTAAGAGTGATACGACCTTGTTCTTCATCTACTGAGAATAGCTTGGTTTGTGGCTCCTCGACTTGAGTGGGCCGTTGTCTGCGGTAGACAATTTTCACTCTCGCCACAACTTCGCGCGGACTAAACGGCTTGCAGATATAGTCGTCTGCTCCTAATTCTAGCCCGAGTAGCCGATCTAGTTCTTCTACGCGGGCGCTAATCATGATAATAGGCACAGCTGAAAATTTGCGTACTTCTTTGCAAATTTCGAGGCCGTCCATTCCCGGAAGCATTACATCGAGCAAAATAAGATCTGGTGGAGTGTTCTTAACTAGTGCCACCACACCATCTCCGCTATTTTTGTGGCTGACCGAAAAACCGGCCTGTGATAGATAGTCACTGAGTATTTCGGCTATCTTGATTTCGTCTTCGACGATCAGAATGTGGAAAGATTTGTCGCTCATTTGACTCCTCTTTCTTTGCTGTCGATTTTACTGTCGATTTTGCCGTCGAGAGCTTTGAGATTGGTCTTGCTGCCTTTGGCGTCAGTTTTGTCACAGGCTGGTAAGGACAACTCTATTTTTAAGCCACCCATGGCTGAGTGACTGGCCTCAATTGTGCCGCTGAGCATTTGCATGTTGTTTAAACAAATTGCTAGGCCTAGGCCCGAGCCGCCCATGGTGCGGCTCCTTGATGATTCTACTCTGAAGAAGCGATCAAACAATTTTGGCAGTAGTTCATCGGGCACACCTGGCTCTGTGTCTTCAAAGATTAGGCTCAATGTTTTGCCGCTTCTGTTGTGGCTGATTCTTAAGGTGCCGCCCTTGTTTGTGTAGCGCAGAGAGTTCTCTACTAAGTTGGTGATCACTTGCCTAATACGACTTGAGTCTCCATCAATAATCAATTTCTCTTCGGTTGGCACTTGGTTATCTAGGGCAATTTCTTTGGCTTCGCGTCTTTCTTCGAACGATTCTAAAACATCCTGCAAAGTTTGATTGATGTCTAGTGCTGAAGCTTGTGAGCGAATTTGGCCTACATCGTACTTTGCCAGCCAATGCAGGTCATCAACCAGTTTGCTTAGTGCCATTATTTCGCTGTGCAGCACCTCTAGATTGCGGGGCGTGATTTCATGTACTCCATCTTGGAATGCTTCTACCTGAGCCCGCAGCACGGCTATTGGTGTTCGCAGTTCGTGAGATGTATCCGCCACCCACTGTCTATGCCCGCTGTCTAAGTCCGTTAGGCTTGTGGCGAGACTTTTGAAGGCCTCAGCCAGAGCTTTGTCACTACCGCACTTGTCACTGAAGTTTTTGTCGTTGCTTTCAGGACTTTTGCAATTGTCATCGCTACCAACCGAGGCCAGCTGGCTTCGATCTTTGAGGTTCAGAAGAAGTTTAGTTAAGCCTCTTGTTCTTGATTCGCTTTGTTTTTGAAGGCCGTAGCCTAGGCAGAGTAAAGCTAAAAAGGAAAGTGAGGCGCTTAGCCAAATTGCTTGCTCGACGTAAGATGGTGCAAGGGTCCGGTCGTAGGTCTTTTGTGCAAGACTATTACCGTCAATGCCCTTGTAGAGGCTATCAACTATTCCTTGGATGGACTGAGTGGTCAAGAGTGCAGTGCAACCGCATATGATGGCGCAGCCGCAAACGAATATCAGCTTCTGACTGCTTGTTTTACCTAGGCAGTCAATAGCGGCTATCTTTGAATTGTCCTGTGTTGCTGGCTTTGGATCCGAGACCACTCTTTGCCTCTCTGTCTCTCTGTCCTGTGTCTCTCGGTCAATTACTCTTAAGATGTAGCTTTCGCTGTCACTATTGAACTATTAACTAAAGCTTCGGCTCGCTTCAAAACTAATTTCGGGAATGCCATTATCTTCCCTTATACCAACCCCATCAAGCGTCGCCTTTAAGAGTCTTTGCCCCTTGTTATCGAAGGATTCGATTGAAAGCAGGCCACTTAGCTCTGAAATCCGTGCCTCCGTTCTGTAAGAGTAGTTGAAGCAAAAAAGTTGCAGGTTATGAGTTGCTGTTTGGATCCAAATCATTTCTTTTGAGTTCCAGGTGCGGGTATATTCGCTGTCAAGGCAGGGGCTGAAGGGATGCAGCATGGCCCAGAGCCGTTTGACTACCCACGGAATTGGCAACAAGCGCACTGGGACTTTGTCTTGCCATTGCAAATTGCCTTCTGCTAAGGGGGTAAGCCCAACTGCTAAGACGAAAGTATCGAGAAAGTTGCTGGGTTTGTTGTTTCTGCCAAAGAAAGCAATGAGGTCTTCGCTGGCCGTGAAATTGGTTTTTGCTTGGTTGCCGGGTCGGAGTTCTAGTGAGAATTGGCCATTCAAGTCAAGAGCTACTGTTAGTTTTTCTCGTGTCAGGTTGATTGCACTGCCTTGACTCACCGAATACTCAAAGCAGCGCCCTACATTCATGTTCAATGCCCTGGCTAAGGCGGCATTGCGGGCCGGAGCCTTGATTCTCTCATTCTCTTTCGGGCTAGCATTGAGTTGGTAGGTGGTGCCGCCATCTTGAGCTGTGACAAGCACGTGGCAGAAATGAAAAGGCACTGTTGAACTGCCGATTTCTGGCTGGGTTTGTACATGGATATGCAAATGGGGCTGAGGTGAGCGCCCGGAGTTGCCGCAGAGGGCAAGGAGTTGACCAGGCGCTACTCTAGAATGGGCGTTGACTCTTACACTACCGCGCTGCAAATGAGCGAGCATGACATAGGGGCCATTGTCGAGTTGCACGATGATGTAGTTTCCCCAGTTATTGAGCAGGTCGACTGCGCCTGGTTGGTTGTCGCTGCAGTTGTTAACGAGACTTACTACGGTGCCCCAGCCCGGTGAGAGCACCGCTTTGCCATAAGAAAAGTAGTCGCTTAAGAGTGTGCCGCTTTCTTTGTAACTGCGATCGTTTTCTGTTTGTATTAGGTCTAGGGCGTAGCGCCACTGATTTTTGTGGGTGTACTCTCCGTCTACACCTTGGTAGATTTTCCAAGTTCCAGAAACTGGGCTGCGCAGAGCAACGCTGTGTAAATCAAGGCCGCGGGCTCTGGCAATTGTGAGCCGCTCTAGGCTTTGTTCCGGTAGTGCTGGCGTAATCAGCCAGAACTTGAGCCAGGGGCCGCCACGGGCGCTACTGAGGCCAATTAAGACGATATAAGTGGAGAGGACAAATGGTAGTGCCAGTGGTGGAAATGAGTTGCTCCAGAATGTGTTTTCTAGAAACAGTGTGAGCAAGCAGGCCAAAAGTGCGGAGCCTAGTGCTACTGCGATGCTGCGAATTGATGGCACCGTGTATAGGCCACCAATTATTCCGGCTGTCAGTACGCCATTCATCTGCGCTATTAATATCGGAAGGGCTGTGACTGCCAGTATGCTGGGATGGAAATTGCCAGTTGTACTGCTCAATGTACTGCTCAATGCACTGCTCAAGCTGCTGCTTATGGAGCCGTTATAGGCGCCCGGATAAATAGTCGACCAGAACAGCTGTAAAAATACAGTGCAGGTGATACTAGCTGCCAGAGCGAGTACGGCAAGGTAGCGAGAAGAAATAGCAAAGGCAATAAAGACAATCAGACCACCTAACGGGGTACCGTTGAAATAGAGAGAACCTAGAGGCGCAAACAAATTCAATACACTTTCTCCGGTTGGAGCTACTAGCCAGGGAAGCCAATCTAGACTAAATTCTAGATTGTTGTAGAGGTGCGATTGTCCTAATAGTGGCATTGCTAATGGTGCTATGGGTGGTATTGTAAGTGGTGCCATGCCGAGATGCGAGGCAATCGGCAGCATTAGGTAGCTGGTTAAGACATAGGGGAGGCCGAGCACTGGTAGTCTCCATGCTTTGCCTAGCGTGTCGCTGAGGCAAACTGTTGCCAAAACTATTAGTACTGCACCTATGGCGAGTACCGTAAGTGATGCCAGGCTAGGTTGATACAGCGAGCCAATCAGCATGCCGAAGAGCAGGCCGTTGACGATTTCGATTTCGCCACCAGCCGGGAAAGATAGCATCTTTCTTGTCACTAAGACTAAAGCGGCGCATTCAAGGCCGCTTATGCCCGTGGCTGGGTGGAGCATTGTGCAGGCCAAGAGGAGAAGACGTGAGAGGGGGTGGTGCAGGCCGAAGAACGAGCCATAGCCGCCGAGAATTTTCGCAAAAGTATTTTGCATGGTGATGGTTCCTTACAAAAATGGCGAGGCGAGGTGCTCTGGTAGCCGGTCTTGGGCCGACATAACCTCTAGGTTTTCGGCCTCGCGGATAACTGAAACTTCGCCGCTTTCATGCACAAGCACGACGTTGGGGCGGTACTCGATAAATTGCATCCATTGAGTGTTGTTGTAGGCCCCAGTTGGGCTGAGCACCATAGTGTCACCAACTTGCAAGGGTGGCAGTTGGATAGAATTTCTCACTACATCGATGTTCATGCAAAGTGGGCCGTACAGCACAGTCTCTTCTGCTAGACCTCGGCACGGGGCTGCTAGCTCGACTTTGTGGTTGTACCAGTAGGCTGTGAAAAGTAGATTGGTACCAGCGTCGAGAATGGCTGCTTGCCTGCTATCGGGTAAGCGTTTTGTCCCTACCACTGAAGTGAGCAAGACTTGGGCATCATCAGCTACTGCTCGGCCGCTCTCAATTATTAGTTTTGGCATCGGCCTGTTGGTGCGGGTGCGGTACATAGTTTCTTCTACCAGTGTGTTGCATATTGCTTCTGCATATTCACCAATTGATGGCACGACTTGCTCTGGTGGTAGGTAGATTCCTTGCAAGGCATTGTGTGACGGCAAGCCGCCGCCGAGGTCGATTGTGTCGATGCAGACTTCCTCTCTTCCTTCTAAATCACGCATGAACTTACACATAATCTTTACTTGTTCGCAGTAAGCGCGAGGCTCTAGAATGAAAGTGCCAATGTGGCTGTGTAGGCCTTTAAGTCGTAAGTGTTCGCTAATCACAACTTCTTTGGCTGCTTGATGCGCTTGACCTGTTTCAATGTTGAAGCCAAAGCGACTCCATGGCTCGCTGAAGCCTGTATCGAAGTTTAGTCGCAGGCCCACGGTGGCGACGCGGCCTTGGGCTTGAGCCACAGACTCAATAAGATGTAGTTCGTCGAGATGATCGATGTTAATCTGTGCACCATCAGCGATGGCTCGCTCTAGGATTCTTCTAGGTTTATTCGGGCCGTTGAAGATGATTTTGTCTCCGGGAACCCCTAACTGTCTAGCTTTCTCGTATTCAAATGCCGATACAACTTCAGCCAGGGAACCCTCTTGATGCATAATGTTGCAAACGGCACTGATATAGTTTGTTTTGTAAGACCAGCCGTGGCTAACATTGCCGTAGCGCACTTCGAATGCTCTTTTGAGTTGGCGAACATTTTGCCGCAAACGACTTTCGCTGGTAACAAATAGTGGTGAGCCGTATTGGGCTTTTAGTAGTTCGATGTCAACATCGAATACCTGGTTTACTCGTTTTTCCTTTGGCCGAGCACGCCCAAATTTGTTGATTTCGCCAATGCGATGGGGCTGGAGTAGAGGTGGTTCCCAAACCATACTGTTAGAATTTTTGCTAGACATGGGAGATCTCCAGAAGTTAGGTTTGTAAATAGGATCGGCAGAACTGCTAGGTTAAACTAAACAGCTAGGCTGACTTTTCGTTGATGGGCCGTAGCTCTGCATTTAGTAGTGGGCCGCTGCGACCGTTGATCAAAACTGATTCAAATTCAGGCAGGTCGAGCACTAGCTCTTGAGCGTGTCTTATGAAGAAGTATCCTGATCTTGGTGCTGCAAGTCCAAGTTCGGTTTGTTTGTCTAGAAGTTTGAGGACCGCAATTGGAAGATTGCGATTGACGGCCTGACTGAGATAAATCCACGATGGGAAGCGTGGATTTATCTCAATTAGATAGATGCGACCGTCTTCCCCTCTAATTGCCTCAACCTCAAGTGGCCCTCGCCAGGAGAGCGCCTTCACCAGTCTCTGAGCTGTTTCGAGCATAGCCTCATCGATAATAGTCACTCCTGCCCATGCCTTGCCTTTCTCTGTAATTGCTCGCTTGCGCATGGTGACGTGGCCTACCAGATTGCCCTCTCCATCGCCAAGGCCAGCTAGATTGAGTTCGTCACCTTTGATTACTTCCTGCACTAAGCATGGATAGCCCCATTTCGTGATCAGTTTGCAAAAAATGGATTTCGCTTCTGCTGCATTGTTGACAATGGTGGCATCATAGAAAATACCTTTTAGCACGATTGGGTATTGCCAGCTTTCTTCCTGAAGTCCTGCCCTGGCGACGCGGTCGAAAAAGGATGGGTCTGTCAGTACTTTGGTTTTTGGAACTGGAATGTCAACAGATTGGCAGAGCTCAACTAGGTGATCTTTAGCGCGCAGAGTAAATTGGTCGCGGCTTGGTATGAGCATTTTGATACCATTCTGAGCCAGTTCACCCCTCAGTCGAATGAAGTTGGGCAGCTCCGAGTCCAGGCAAGGAATAATGGCGTCTATTTGCTCATAGTCGTGAATCCCCAGAAGTCGCTCCATGAGCACTTCGTCGCCGCTCGATGGATAAGGTACCAGGTAGCTGGCAGTGAAGTATTCGCGAGCGTATAATCCTGCATCTAGGGCGTCGTAGGCCAGGCCAATGACACGTCCCTTAAATTCTGGGTGTTCGACGAGGCAGCGCGCCACAGCCATTCCTGGCCCTGGATTTTCGGCATGGGCATTAACGCCGGTAACAGCGATTGTCCAATGTCGCCAATCTCGTTTTAGTTGACTTGTTTTCATCGGTAATTGTTCTCCCCCGGAGCAGCGGCGCCAATCAGATTTTTCGGCTTAGGAAATCTTCTTAAGTTGGCCATCTATAGGTAGCGGGCTAGCTGCATCATGAATGCTTCGACTGAGCAAAGCGTCAACTCGTATGGCTTTTCGCACCGGATGGAGAGCTCTTGAGCTGCTGCTTGATAGCTTTCGCTACGCTTAAGCATCTCGATCACAAGATGACCGGTTGGGTTGACCGTAAAACTTTGTCCGCTCTGTGGATCGAAAATGAAACCAGTTTCGCTTACTGCCAGCTGTTTGAGGCGTTCGCCGTTTAGTGCGATTGCGTTTTCCTGAGACGAAGATTGGCTATTATGCTGGTTATTTGGTTGCGTGGTCGAGTTGGAATTTTCCATTTCAGAGACCTCCTGTGGAGCGTTCTAGGTTGGCAATGCGCCACTTAGTGTCAATTGGTTGCTCCGCATAGCGGTGGAGATAGCCGACTGTTCCTGTCTGAGCTGTCTTCAAGCTCTCTTTGTAGTAGTTGATCGCTTGCTCTGGTCTGTCTAGCGCTTCGTAACTGGCCCCCAGGTAATATGAAAGTGCATTGTATTGATTGGCTGATAGTTCTCCTGGAAGCTCAGCTGCGAATTTTACTTCTGAACTTTGGCAATAGCGCAAATCGTTTATTGCCAGTAGCGGCCTTCCTGTTGCAAGCCAGAGTCTTGCTCTTGCCATAAGCGCATTGCCTGATTGTGGATGAATTTGTACAGCGCGGTTGAGATCGTACAGTGCGCGAGTGTATTGTTTTTGGTCCATATAGCAGAGACCGCGTTCTGTGAGAGCTCTGCTGTGACTGGGCGCAATTTCAATGGTCTGGGTTAGGTCAGCTATGGCGGATTCTGTGCAGCCTATTACCCCGTATAAATAGCCGCGCTTGTACCTGGAGTTAGCGTCTTGTGAATTGAGGGCGAGCTTGCGGTCGCATTCGTTTAGGAGTTGCAGCAGTAAAGTTCCCAAAGCAGTATTTGGTGCTGTTTGTTTCCATTGAGTCAGGGTGTGCTGTTCTGAGCTGGAAAGCGCATAACTCGGCGCTGTTTGACCGAAAGCAATTTGGTAAGAAGAGACCGACGACAGTAACGCCGCTAGTAGGATTGTTCTTTTATTTTGCTGGTTTCTTTTGTTCATTTCATTTTTTCCATCATTCGTTGGTGCTGATTGCAATCGCACCTCTCTTTCCCATAGTAAAAAACGCTCATGGAAAACCAATGAAGGAAATGTGGAGAAAATGTGGAGGCTGATTTTCACCAGCTGTGCTGGCCTTTACGGCTGGTTTCTGGTTGGGTTAATAAAGTGGGACCGATATCGCTTTGGCTCCGTGGTCAATAAAGTGGGACCGATATCGCCGCCAATAGTTAGATTTCTAATTGAGGCAATACGATCGCTTTGGCTTCGTGGTCAATAAAGTGGGACCGATATCGCTTTGGTTTCGTGGTCAATAAAGTGGGACCGATATCGCTTTGGTTTCGTGGTCAATAAAGTGGGACCGATATCGCTTTGGCTTCGTGGTTAATAAAGTGGGACCGATATCGCCGCTGTGGCTTCGTGGTCAATAAAGTGGGACCGATATCGCTTTGGCTTCGTGGTCAATAAAGTGGGATCGATATCGCTTTGGCTTCGTAGTCAATAGCGTCAGACCGATATCGCTCCAACTCCCTCTCAAAAAAAACTCCTGCCTTCATTGAACCAAAATCGTCTAGCCGACGTTTATATATTTGTAGAGAGGGAGTGCTCGTAATGAACAACGTTGAAAGTCAAGATGCGACCTTTGCCCGGGTTTGGAAGGCCTTTTCCAGGGCAGTCAGAAGCGATAACGCTGCAGCGGATATGATCTATCGTTCGCTGCGTTCCGACGGGCGCATCAAATGTCCATGTTCTAAACCGAAAATTACAAGAAAGCGCGGCCAACGTTTCTACCGTTGTATGAATTGCAAAAGGAAGTATTGGTTTACCTCTGGTACTTTGTTTGAAGGTGCTTGCCGCCTTCGTGCTTGGCTGGCGGCTGTTTGGTTTAAGGAGAGTGGCGTCGCCATTAGTTCGTTGGCCCTAGCTGAGCTTCTTGATATCGCCCAAAGCACTGCATTGAATATTCAGAAGAAGGTAAGTCTGGTTCTCTATCGGCAGATGGATGACAAAGCCTCTGTCTTCTCAATCGAAAGGCTGATCGATTCAATCATCAAACGTAGTAAAGATAGTCCTGCTTCTTGTCACCCGAGTGCTGAAGTTGACCTAAGCAAAGAAGGTGCCGAGGGTGCGGAGTCCAACGCAGAGGCTCAAGTCATTTTGCCGCTCAGTGTTTCTGTACCGCTTGCGGGTCAAATAGGTTACTTCCTGCGTCAATTTTTTCATGGTGTAAGCCGAAAATATCTACAGCTATATGTTGTTGCTTTCTGTTGCTATCGACCAGAAAGTAGATGGGAAAAGCGCACTATCTTGCGAGCTTGTTTGCAGCATCCTCCCATAAAGTATGGTGAGCTATTGGAATTTTCTTCGCCGAGTCTTTTGAAGGTAGAAGGATTTTGAGGCTAGCTTGAAATATAGACTAGCAAGACTTTGCGTTTAGCATGGCTTTGCTGTTAGCAATACTTTGCGGTTAGCATGGCTTTGGGGCTAGATTGAAATCGAAGCTGGAGTGATTTTAGGGCACTGGTGGCGCAAACAACTGTTCTATATCGCTCTGTGTAATCTCTGTTGGCAGTGAGTTGTCATCGCTGTACAGATTTTCTGCTAAGTGTCTTTTTATATCTTGCAGAGTCAAGATTCTCTCTTCGATCGTGTCAGCAGCAATTAGTTTGAAGACGAAGACGGGATTCTTTTGGCCGATGCGGTGGGCTCTATCTGTGGCTTGATTTTCCACTGCTGGATTCCACCATGGGTCGTAGTGAATCACGGTGTCTGCTGCTGTTAGGTTTAAGCCGGTGCCTCCTGCTTTTAGGCTGAGCAAGAAAAGAGGAATTTCGCCTTCTTGAAATTGCTTAACTGGAGAGGCTCTGTCTTTGGTGCTGCCTCTGATTTGTACGTAGGCAATTTTGCGCTTTGTTAGCTCTGGAATAATCAGATCTAGCATGCTGGTGAACTGTGAAAACAGCAGAATCTTTCGGCCTTCTGCAACGAGTTGTTCAAGCATGAGCAGAAGTAATTCAAGCTTGGCTGACTCTTCAACTCTTTGGGCTGAATTGAGCGGCAGTAAGCGCGGATCGCAGCACGTTTGCCTGAGCTTGAGCATTGCCTCTAAAATAACCATTTGGCTTCGGGCTAGGCCTTTTGTCTCCAGTGCTTCTTGTACTTTGTAATACATCGCCACGCGCATAGTTTCATAGAGATCTCTTTGGGCTCCGCTGATTTCTACTTTTTTGATGATGATAGTTTTCTCTGGAAGATCTTTGGCAACATTTTCTTTCTTTCTTCGTAGCAGAAATGGCCTTATGCGCTCTGCTAGTTTCTTTTGCACACTGGCATCGCCTTTCTTTTCAATAGGAGTGCGGTAGTTGTCTCTGAAGCTTTGGCGATCACCGAGAAAACCGGGCATGAGAAAGTTAAACTGCGACCAGACTTCGCCCAGATTGTTTTCTACTGGTGTACCAGTGAGGCAGACTCTAAAATCAGCTTTGAGAGCAGTAACTGCCTTCGCTACCTGGGTATTGGCATTTTTGATGAACTGAGCTTCGTCTAAGATCACCGCTTTCCATTGTTGATCGCGCAGACTGTCTAGGTCTCTATTGACCAATGGATAAGTGGTAAGAACAATATCAGAGCTAGGAACTCTGAAAAAATAGCGCTGTCGTTCTGGGCCATAGAGAGGCGTTACCACCAAGTTTGGTGTGAATTTTGCAATTTCGCTTAACCAGTTTGGCAATACTGAAGTTGGGCAAACAATCAAATATGGCTTGTTTAGGCGATTTTCTTGCTTCTCTAAAAGAATATGTGCCAGGGTTTGTACTGTTTTCCCTAAGCCCATATCGTCGGCAAGAATTCCTCCTAATTTGAATTCTCTGAGAAAATTGAGCCAGCATAGTCCTTCAATTTGGTATGGCCGCAATGTTGCTTGAAGGTCGATTGGCGGTTCTACTATCTGTATTTTCTCAAAAGCTCTTATTTGCTCTGTTAGGCGCTGCATCTCGTCGCCAAAGACCCAGAGATCGTTGCTTCCTGGAACGAAAAGCGATTTTGATAGATCCATTAGCTGTGGCAGAGAAACGTCTGGGCCAATTCCAAGTTTGCCCTTCTTGTTGAAAAACTCTAGCATTGAGCCCACTATTGCTTTGACGCGGTCGGCAGGAAGTGCGGCAAATCGACCGTCTTCCAGCGGGGCGTAGACCGTGCCGTGCTTTTCTAGTGTCTCTATTTTTAGCAGCGGATCCCACGGTTTCTTGCTCGTGGATGGAAGATCGACGAATTTTGCCGAGCTGACGTCGGGCAGCATCATGAAGGCTTCTTGAATGATTGGAAGAAGAGCGACTCTTTTGCCGTCGATCATAATTCCTAGTTCGAGGTCGAACCAGAATGTAGCGCGTTCCATGCAATTGAAGAACCACTCTTGTGGCACTACTGCTTCAAGGCAGGCGCTCTCATCGATTTCTATTTGCCAACCAGCTGACTTCAAGGCGGGTAGGCCAGCGGCAATGAAGTCGAACCAGTCGCTAATGCACTTGCCACGAAAATGTAGTTGTGCTCGCCAATTGCCTTTTGTGCGACCCGTGCTCACTAACCCGAACTGCTCTAACTGAGTCAAGTAAAGCTCTTCCATCGTGCGGTCTTTCTGCAGGATGGTGATCTTTTTTCCCTCAATAATTTTTACTTCCGTTGTGTTGACCTGATTCAGTTCATCGTCGCCGTAGTCGACCCCAAAGAAAGCTTGCAAATCACGTTCTTGAAAACCAGAAAAAGCTAATGCCGTTGCTGCATTGCGCGCCATCGTCAATTTTAGCCGAGGCAGTGGTTTCGCTATTCTTGTTTCGATAGAATATTGTGATATCGTATTTGGTATTAAACTATGCTTGGGTGTTGAGTTTAAGCCTAAACCTGGTGTAGTGCCGGTTAGCCTTTCCAGCGCTTGTTTCAACTCTTGCACTGCTAATTCTACTTCGGGCTCAGTCAGCGGCGGGCAGTCTAGAGCACTAGCGATCACGCTATCTGGAAGTTGTAGATCAACTGCTCCAATAGTTGAATCAAATTCGTTGATGTACCAGACAATGCCCGCTTGGGCGACAATCTCGTCTTGATTGTCAGTTTCAATGCGCAGTTGTTGCTTGCCGTCTTTCAGTGCTCTCCATTGCAAATTACCCTCTTTTGTTGGACCGATTTTGAGAGGACTTAGATTTAAAACTGGAACTGGAACCGAAGCTGAAACTGGAACTGCAGTTGGAGTACAAGGTAAATTTTTCCAATAGCACCGACCTGTGGCGACGATCATTTCAACCAGCAGTTTGCTTAGCTCTTTAACTGTTGGAAAATTGTGCGCTGTGCTGCGATAACCACGGCTTCCAGTCATCAGCAGTTGGCCTATATCGGCGTCGGCATCAGCCCAAGCATTGTCAATAAGATAACTGTGAGCCTTGTATGCTAGTTTTTCTAGGCTGACGTTGCCGGAATTTCCCCAGACGTCGTTTTCTAGCAATTCCACCATTCTGGTATGAACCACTAGGCTGTTGTTGTTTTGTGCATCCAGCAAATAGATAACTTTTACTCTTATCTTCGCTTCTGCGTCGCTGTCTTTTGCAGTCGTACTCTTTGAACTGGTGTTCTTTTCACTAGTATGCCTTTTGCTGTTTTCGTTAACCGCACTTTGCAAATCACCAAGCCAAGTTTCAAAGTTTTTGCTAACTGTTGTCTTGGTCCCTTCGTCTGTAACTCCACTTTTTGCTTCTGGACTGTCTGTAATAGCTATTTCATGGGCAAGACCGAATGCAGCGTTTGTGGTGCGAATTAGGTGTAATACAAGAGCGGCTGAGTGTTTGCAGAAACCACCCATGGGACAGCTGCAATGGGCCTCAAAAAGTTCATTTTCTGAGCCGCTTAATGCTACTTCAACCTCGTAAGGTTCAGGTTGTGTGCCCTTTACCTGACCAAAGATTTTCCGTTGAGTGCTATCAAGGGTGGCTCCACGCACGGCGCCGTGCCGTTGGTATGAACTACCGCGACTGGCATAGGTTCTGCCAAAAAAGGCATAGACGTCTCTTTCTGTAACCATATTCTACGACCGTTGGTTCTTGCTACTCTCTTTAGATATAGAGTCGGTTCCTGTTTGGGCGTTTTCGCGCCATCACGTTTACTACTTGAATACCAAATATAAGCCAAGGCACTCCTCTGCACAAGAATTAAAATAGGCTGTCAATTTTCATGCAACTATCACTAATCTCAGGCCCTCAGCGTGTTATAACCAATGGGCAATAAAATTTTGAACTTTTTCCGTGTCAAATTGCTAGAGGATATATCGCTTGAAGGGTGTGACCCAAGAAGTCATTGCTGAAGTAAGGATGCGTGCCAGCATTCTTGAAGTTATTTCTGAAACTGTCGTGCTCAAGCGCGCCGGGAAAGAATATAGAGGGTTGTGCCCATTTCACAATGAGAAGAGCCCATCATTCAATGTTAATCCAGACAAGGGAATTTTTAAGTGCTTTGGTTGCAATGAAGGCGGCGATGTCTTCGCTTTTGTGCAAAAACAAAAAGGCATCGACTTTATAGAGACAGTGCGAGAGCTGGCCCGAAAATATGGAGTCCAGCTTGTCGAGACCGAGTCAGAGCGCAAAGAATACGATCGCCGCTCACAGATTCTCATGCTTTATCAACAAGCCAGCGAATACTACATTCGCCTCCTAAAAGATCCGCAAGAAGGCGTTGTGCCACGTAAGTATTTAGCCGATCGCGGCCTCAGTGAAGAGACCATAGAGAAGTTCAAGCTTGGCTATGCTCCGGATGCCTGGGATGGCTTGCTCAACTATTTGAGCCTTAGTGCCGGTGCTTCTGCTAGCACTTTAGAAGAAGCCGGACTGGTGAAAAAGCGCGCGGAGAGCAGCGGCCACTATGATCTTTATCGCAATCGCTTGATGATTCCGATCTGCGACCGTGATGGTCGTGTCATCGCATTTGGTGGCAGAACCTTGGGCGACGATCAAGTCAAGTATATAAATTCACCTGAATCGCCCATCTACACTAAAGGTCATAATCTCTTCGGCTTCAACCTGGCAAAAGACTCTATTAAAGAGCGTGACAGTGTCATTGTTGTAGAGGGATATTTTGATGCCATTACTCCGCATCAATATGGTTTTACCAATGTGGTCGCCACTCTTGGCACGGCCCTAACTGAGCAGCAAGCTAAGCTTCTCGTGCGCTATACCGATAGTAAGCGGGTTTATCTCTCATTCGACGCTGATGCTGCTGGCGCGCGAGCGATCGAGAGCGGTGGTGAGACTCTTAATCAAATTGCTGAAGGGGTTGGAATTGACCTCAAGGTCTTGAAGATCCCTGGTGGCAAAGATCCAGACGAGTGCCTGCGCTCTGGGCCCGAAGGAGTCAAAGCTTTTGCTCAAGCAATTGAAAAAGCTTCGACCATGATTGATTTTCGCCTTGAGCGGGCGGTCTCGGCCATTGATTTTAGTTCTCGAATGGGCCGTATCGATGCCTCTAAAGCTGTGGTTCCCATTTTTGCGTCAATTAAAAATGCTGTGGCTCGGGGCGAGTATGTGCGCCAATGGAGCCCTCGGCTTGGTTTGAGAGAAGAAGAGATTTTGTCCGACGTTGGTGAATATCGGCGCAAAAATCGGCTTGATCAGCCCCAGGGCTATGGTCAAGGCGGATTTGGCGGTGGCCAAGGTGGATTTAACCAAGGCTTTAACCAAGGTTTCAATCAGGGTCAGGGACAAGGTCAAGGCGGATTCAACGGTGGCCAGGGTCAAGGCGGATTTAAAAAGCCGCCGTTTAAGAAAGGCGACTGGAAAAAGAATAAGGATAAGAAAGACATCGCTGATGAGGAAGGCTTGCCTATGCCACCAGGAGCTCGCGGTCATGGCATTGCCAGGAGCGCCCCAGTGCAGGGTTCTCTTGATGCCGAGCGCAGTTTATTGGCCCTCTATCTCACCTCGCGCGAAGATTACGATGTGGTTTATAACCGCCTCACCGATGAAACTCTTTTGAACGCTCCGCACCAGGAAATTAAAGAGGCTCTTGAAGGTATTGGTTCGAACTTCAATACCATGGAAGATTTACAAACCAAATTGATGGATCGGGTTGCTCCAGCACCGATTACGGCTAGGGCTTTGGTCGACATTATTTACAAGGCCGAGGATTTTAGAAAACAAAAACCACCGGTTCAGGTTGTTTTGAAAGAATCCCGGGCAAGAATACTGAAGGAGAGGCTAGACCTCTTGTCAGCTGCCGTGCGAAAGGAAATGACAAGTGCCGATGAAAATGGCAGCGACCAGAGTACATTGCAGAGTAGAATGATGGAGCTGACTAAACTGGAGCATGAACTGCCAAAATTAGAGTCTCTTGAGCAAATCGAGGAATTCAAAAAGAAGATTGACATGTTCGCTCCTGACAACAGAATCGCTAGCAGAAGTTAGACGTAAATTTAAGTAATACCAGTGATGGAGACCCGCGTGAGTAAGGGCAAGGAAAAAGAAGACAGTTTCATTTCGAAACTAGACAAAATGGAAGAAGTTGGAAAAGAGCGCGATCGCGCGGGCTTAGAAGACTTGCTTGTTCCCGATGGCAGTGACGCTGATGAAGAGTTACCGCTTCCTGCTGGGGCTCAAAATCGTGGCGATTTCATGCTCGAAGGTTTCGACGATAAAGTCGAAGGCGATCCCGAAGAGTTTGTTGAAGAAGTTTCGAAAGGCCTTTCTTCCGATGACCCAGTTCGCATGTATCTGCGCGAGATCGGTCGCATTCCCCTTCTCACCGCTAGTGAAGAAATTGAATTGGCCCGCAAAATTGAAATGGGCGGCTCTGACGGTGCTATTGCCAAACGCAAGTTAGTGCAAGCCAACCTCAGGCTGGTAGTTTCTATTGCCAAAAAATATGTTGGACGCGGCATGCTCTTCCTCGACCTCATTCAGGAAGGCAACATGGGTCTCATTCGTGCCGCTGAAAAGTTTGACCACGAACGCGGCTACAAGTTCTCGACTTATGCTACTTGGTGGATTCGGCAGGCTATAACCAGAGCTATCGCCGACCAGGCTCGGACCATTCGCATACCGGTGCACATGGTTGAAACTATTAATAAGCTCAAGAAAATTACTCGTCAGTTGGCTCAAGACAAAGGTCGCAAGCCAACCGAAGAAGAAATTGCAACTACGATGGAAATCAGCATCACCAAGCTGCGCGAGATTGTTAAGGTTGCTCAAGAGCCTGTATCTCTAGAAACTCCTATTGGTAAAGAAGAAGACAGTAAGCTCGGCGACTTTATTGAAGACCGAGAGGCTGAAACTCCGGCTTCATCTGTTACTCAAGAATTGCTCAGAGAAGACATTATTGAAGTAATGGCAGGCCTTTCTCCTCGTGAAAGAGATGTTTTGCGATTGCGCTTTGGTCTAGACGATGGTCGACAACGTACTTTAGAAGAGGTTGGTCAGCTATTCGGCGTTACTCGCGAACGTATTCGTCAAATCGAAGCCAAGGCTCTGCGCAAGCTGCGCCACCCTAACCGTAGCCGCCGCCTGCGGGAATATATAGACTAATTGCGGGAATATATAGACTAATTGCGGGGGACATGTCTTCTGATGGTTCAGAGATAGTTTCCATGGAAACTATCTCTAAATTGAAAAACTTGTTATGGCTCGAAAGCTTTCAAAAGCCTTTAAAAGCCTTTAAAAGCCATTAAAAGCTTTCAAAAATACTGAAATTAGTAGTGATCTTCTTCAGAAAGCCATTCGAGTATTTCGGGTGGCCTTCTTATTTCTTCTACGATTTCATACAGGCTTGATGCGTCCTGGGCGGCAACGTTTTTCAGCGGTAGTAAGAGCACTGTCACGGTTAGTGCCTTAGAGCCCAGTTCAAGGTGAACCTTGTCGTTTAGTTTCAGCTCTGTGGACGATTTGGCTGGTCTGTCGTTAACATAAACCCGGCCTTGTTCACAGGCCATCTGGGCGATGGTCCGGCGTTTAATCAGGCGTGAGACTTTTAACCATTTATCTAAGCGCATGCAAACCTGGGTATTCTATGGGGGCGGCGGGAACATTTTGTCAGTAACCTATTCAGCTATATTATTACCCTTCCTTCGGCTGGCGTTGCGATGACTAACAACAGAGCTATATTCGCTTTTTTCGCTATAAGTATTTTCGGCGGCACTTTATTTTGTCTAGCGCCTGCAGACGCTGAGACAGCTAGCGTTGACTCTATCGAGAACTCTATCGAGAATTCATTTCCTGGGAACGTTCCTGGCCAAGTTCCTGGCAATTCTAATAATAGCGACAGTAATAGCGGTAGTAAAATCGCTCCGCTCAGTAGCCCTCTGTCTGGCAGTGTGAGAGTGATTGACCAACTGAATAGACCAACTCGATTGAAGCGGGCAGAATCGGCCCCGTCTGCCGCTGACCAAGGTGCCGGTTTGGGCACATCCGCCTCTTCTGCCCCGCCTCACTCATATCCGAACTCAATGCCAAATTCCAGTTTGAGTTCGATGGGCCAGAGTGGCGGAGTTGCCGATTCTGGATTGCAAGCGCTCTTTCCTTCCAAAGATTCTTTCAATCCGCCACCAGCTTTAAATGGATTTGCAGGGACAGGATCTGCAGGGACGGGAGCTTCAGAGAGTTTCGCTACAGCCGATCAAGTCAAACCGAAGAAAAAGCATGTCTATATTTGGAATATGAGCCTGGCTGGCGGCTACTATGACGTCACCAATACATTTCAGGGTGTTGTACCTGGAGACAAGCTCTACCTCTATGGTGGATTCATGGCTGACGGCCACACGCCAGTGCCCAATGGCCCGGTGCCAATGAATCATGGTGGCCATATTCGCTGGACCCCGACCATGGGCGCCCCTCCTGCTGACTGACTGGCTGCGCGCTAAGAGTTTTTCGTGCAAACTCAATCTTTCATCAATCTTTCATCAAGCTTTCGCTTGTGTTACCGACCATTGCACACTTTTCGGCTGATACAGCGATTTATTTTGGGAAATGTTCGAGTTGCTGTATGCTCTTGTTGAAATGCTATACAAAGAATCTCTGCTGCTTTTTGCCATATCTATAACTCTCAGTTTTGCTTTGAGCGCCTGTGGCGGTCATGAGCCCGCCCAGTCGGCTGCCGGCAGCCACGGTTCAAAGGGCGATCATCCAGCTGCTCATACTGGACCAAGAGTGATTGCCGTCACTCCTGAGGTAGCCAAGCGCATTGACCTTAAGACTGAAGTGGTGACACTGCGCGATGTGGTTGTGCCTTTGCACTTAACTGGTCGGATAGAGCCTGATTATGGGCGTGAGGTCGATGTTAGTGCTCGGATATCTGGGCGTGTTTCAAATATTCTTGTAAGACCAGGAGAGACTGTTAAGAAGGGACAAATATTAGCCCTTATTGATAGTCCGCAAGTGAGTGATTTGCAGGGCGAGGCTGTCGAAGCTACGTCGAAATTGGCTATTGCTGAAGCCCACGCTGAGCGTGAGCGCCAGATTTACGAAGAGCAGCTGCATAGGCCCAAGGCTTTGCTTGAAGCCCAGGCGACTTTGCAGACCACCCAAGTGCACGCCGAACTTTCGGAGCAAGAGCTGAAGAGGCAAGAAGACCTCTATCGCGAAAAAATTGCCGCTACTAAAGACTATCTCACCGCGAAGGCCAATTATGCTAAGGCAAAAGTTGCTTTTGAGCAGGCCAAGACAGCCCTTGCCCGAGAAGAGCAGTTGTATAAGAATCGCGGTTTGATGAAACGTGACTACCAGCTTACTTTGGCTGAAGTAACACGAGACAAACAGCATTTGGCTACTATCATTAAGCGCCTTGATTTTCTTGGTGCCGACAAAAAGATGACTCAGAAGGTTCTGGCCACTGGCAATATCAACGGTCTAGTGCAGATCACCGCACCAATTACCGCTGCCCTCAGTCGTTATGATTGCGCCGTGGGTGAAGTTGTGCAGCCGGAAAAATCAATGTTCAAGCTCACTGATCTCAAGTTCGTTCAAGTCTCAGCTGATTTACCTGAGGTTGACTTACCTAGAGTTAAGTTGGGAGATAAAGTGCTTATTAAAATAGCCAGCTATCCTGATTCTAACTTTACTGGTGTGATTAGCTACATAAGCGTCAATGTGAATGAAGCCACAAGAACTGTGCCGATTCGCGCTCGCTTGGCCAATGCCGATGGCAAGCTCAAAACCAATATGTACGCTGAAATAGATTTAGAAGGGGCTTCAAGGAAGTTTTTGGCCTGTCCTAAGTCTGCCATTCAAGAACACGATGGCAGCAAAATTACTTTTGTGCAAAGACCTGAAGGGTTTCAAGAGCGTCCAGTCAAGCTGGGCAAAGAGGGAGAGGTTTACTGTGAGGTTTTGACCGGGCTCTCTGATGGTGAGACTGTTGCAACTCAGGGTAGTCTGATGCTCAAGACCGAACTTAATTATCAGCACTAATTTATTGAATGATTGATTATGACTGATGGGCTAATTGGGAAGCTAGAGAAGTAAATTGAAATGATATCGCAGCTGATTCGCTTTGCTCTCAAACAACGGCTGATGACAGTTGCGTGTGCCATCGGCATAGCCATGTTTGGTATCTGGAGTGCAGCTAATATTTCAATTGACTCTTTTCCGGACGTCTCAAACGTTCAGGTGCAGATCATCACTGAGCCTGAGAGTATGGCCACTGAAGAAGTAGAGTCGCTGATTACTTTTCCTATTGAAAATGGCTTGAATGGCTTGCCTAAGGTCACCAAAATTCGCAGCAACTCGAGCTTTGGGCTTTCTGTGGTAACAGCAATTTTTGAAGATGATGTAGACGTTTATTGGGCGCGCAATATTGTGCAGCAAAGATTGAGCCAAATTGAACTGCCAGCCGGCGCACCGCGTCCGCTTCTTGGCCCTGTGGTTTCGACTTTTTCTAATGTGCTCAACTATTATTTACTCAGTGATCGCCATGATTTGACCGAGCTGCGCACCATCCAAGACTGGCAAGTGGCGCGCAAACTGAGGGCTGTGCCTGGTGTTGGCAACGTCGTTAGTTATGGCGGCTATGTCAAACAGTATCAAGTTTTAGTATCGCCGCATGTGTTGAAAAGCTTCAACTTGACTTTGCATGATGTTATTCAGGCACTAGCGAATAACAACGTCAATGCTGGTGGTAACTTCATCGAGCGCGGTGGTGAAGAGATCATTATTCGGGGCTTGGGAAGAATTGATACCATTGCTGATATCAAAAATATCGTTCTTAAATCGGTTGGTGGTACTCCTGTCAAAATAGGGCAAATCGCTGATGTGGTGATTGGCCCAGCATTTAGACGTGGATCATCCTCGATGGATGGTAAGGGCGAGACGGTCACCGGTATGGTCATGACTCGCAAAGGTGTGAACACCAAGGCTGTTGTTGATCGGGTGCGGCATCGCTTAGAAGAGATCAAAAGCGAATTGCCAACTGGCGTCACTCTCACTACTTATTACGATCAAAGCGCTTTGGTTGATAAAACCATTGAGACTGTTAAAGAAGTACTGATGCTGGGCGGTTCTCTGGTCATTTTGGTTTTAGGCTGCATTCTGCTGCATATTCCTTGTGCCATTATTGTCGCGGTTGTCATTCCGCTGGCCCTCTTGTTCAGCTTCATCATGATGAAGTTTACTGGTCTTACAGCTAATTTGATGACCCTAGGCGCCGTTGACTTCGGTGTCATTGTTGATGCTGGTGTGGTTATGGTGGAAAATATTTTCCGCCATTTAGCTGAAGAGCAGGAGAAAATTGATAAGGGTGAGTCGACTAAAGAAGAGCTAGAAAAGAATCGACTGAAGATTGTTTACAATGCCGCCAAAGAAGTAGGCAACCCGATCTTCTTCGCTATCGTCATTATTATTGCTGTCTATCTTCCTCTATTTACCCTCGAAGGTGTTGAGGGGCGCATGTTTACGCCACTGGCCCTCAACTATATTTACGCTCTAACCGGCGCCTTAATGGTTTCACTTACCGTTATTCCAGTTCTTTGTTTCTGGTTCCTGCGCGGCAATATAAAAGAGCGGCACAACCCCTTTATCGAGTGGGCGAAAGGTCTGGTGGAGCCTGCTCTTAAGCGCTCTATCGTCAAGCCGCGCATGACTATAATGATTTCGCTAGCAGTACTTTGTGCTGGTTTCTCCATATTTCCTTTCCTTGGCTCTGAATTCATTCCTAGTCTGGATGAAGGTTCGATACTATTGCGAACCAAGCTGTCGCCTAGTGTCTCGCATACCGAATCTCGACGCATCGCTACCACTGTAGAACAGACCATCAAAGAATTCCCTGAAGTCAGTGTAGTCGTCTCCCGTATTGGTCGCTCTGGCATGGGCGGAGACCTAGAGGGTATCGATAATGCTGACGTCTATGTGGGTTTGAAGCCTAAGAGCGAATGGAAGACAACCCATGACAAAGAAGCCTTGGTCAATGCCATGGCCGCTCGTCTTGATGGTATTCCCGGTTTAGTTTATAGCTTCTCTCAGCCGATTGCCGATATGATCGATGACTTGATTGCTGGTATTAAAGCCGATCTTGGTATAAAAGTTTTTGGTGATGATCTAGTCACTATTGACGGAATTGCAGGGCAGATAGAGAGAATCGTTAGCAAAGTGCGCGGCTCAGCCGACCTGCAACGTGAACGTATTCTTGGTCTGCCGCAGCTAAATATTAAAATGAGGCGTGATGTCATTGCTCGCTATGGCCTCAATGTAGACGATGTCCAAGAAATCATCGAAACTGCTTTAGCTGGCAAAGAAGTAACAGAGGTGCTTGAGGGCACTAAGCGCTTTGATGTCCTTGTTCGCTTCCCGCTGCAGTTTCGCGATACACAAGAAGACATTGAATCAATTTTGGTTGACACTCCTGGTGGTGGCAAGGTGCCGCTGAAGCAATTGGCTGATATTCAGAACACTCGCGGTACCGTCATGATTAACCGTGAAGATGGCCAGAGGCGTACGGCCGTGCTTGCTAATGTGCGCGGCCGCGATCTCGGTAGCTTTGTGGAAGAGGCACAGAAGGCAGTTAACTCTCAGGTCAAACTGCCCAAGGGTTATCAAATTGTTTGGGGCGGTCAGTTTGAAAACCAACAACGAGCTATGGCGCGACTGGCCATTGTTGTTCCTGTGGTATTGCTGCTGATCTTCATTCTACTGTTTGCTTCGTTCAACTCTCTGCGCAATGCTGCTTTGATTATGCTCAACGTGCCATTTGCGATCATTGGCGGCATTTTCTCGCTGCTCATTTCCAATCAACCCATATCTGTTCCTGCCATCATCGGCTTCATTGCTTTGTTTGGTGTGGCTGTGCAGAACGGTGTGATCATGGTCAGCTACATGAGCCAAATGCAGAAGCAAGGCATGGGCGTGGAAGAAGCTGTCATCGAAGGTGTGAAAGTGCGGTTGCGTCCAGTGCTCATGACTGCTCTAGTAGCCATGGTCGGTTTCTTGCCCTTGATTTTCTCTCATGGCACCGGCGCTGAGGTGCAGCGGCCATTGGCAACTGTGGTTCTTGGTGGACTCGTGACATCGACGATTTTGACCTTAATCGTGTTGCCGACTATCTACACCCTAATCAATCGCCATGCCTATGAAGACAAACTACAATAGGCTTTCGGACTTAATTAATGTGAATTTCATATGTTTGCCATTGAACACAAATTGCTTAATGGCAACTCAGAAATGGAGCGTTTCCAAAGATCGGTTAATTTTCGTGTTAAATCAATATTTCTCCCCGTGCTAACTGCTTAGAAAACCTGCCATAGTTTTGCAGCGTCTGCGATTGAAGTCTTTGCTCTTAGCATATTTTTTCACAGCTGCGTTCTTCACTACACTCGGAAAAATATGGACACCAATCAACCGCGCAATCTGCTGTTGAGCAGTTTGTCGCCGCTTATTATCGAAGATGTTTGCGCCGCCGCTGAGCTGGTTCATTTTGATATGCGCGAAAACGTCATCGAGCCAAACAAGGCAATTGGCTATGTCGATTTTATAGAGTCGGGTGTGATGTCACTTGTTTCTGTCATGGAAGATGGCTCGCAAATCGAGTTGGCGTTGATCGGCAGAGAAGGAATGTTGGGACTGCCACTGCTATTGGGAGTCGATGCTGTCGGTCAAAAGATTGCCTGTCAGGTCGATGCTACTGCCTGGCGTCTTAATGCTCAAGATTTTTTAGATCTAGTAAAACGTCATCCTGAACTAGGCGAAGTTTGTCAGCGCTATGCTGTTGCCATGTTTGAACAAGTGGCAATCACTATTGGCTGCAATCGCAGTCATTCAATTGACAAACGCTATGTCCGCTGGTTGTTGCTGACCCACGACCGCTGCGATAGCGACAACTTTATTGCTACTCAGGGTTTTCTCGCGAGCATGCTAGGTGTATCGCGCACCGGTGTGAATATTGCTGCTGGTGCTTTGCTTAAGGCTAAGCTAATTACTTATGTGCGGGGAAAAGTGACAATTCTTGATCGCAAAAAACTAGAAGCGGCTACTTGTCCGTGCTATTTCACCTTGGGCAAGTCGTTTGAGAATCTGATGAATATCTCTGGGCTCTCTAAGTAGTTTGGCAAAATAATTCGATTGCTGGTGGTGCTCAGGCTGATTTGCGGGGCCTCCAGCCGCTTAGGCTGCATACGCCATCTTGGCAGACAGCTTCGGTTGACTGTTCGCCGAGTTCTTCTTTCGTCGGTGTAGCCAAAACAATCTGTTTAGAATCTTGCTGTTGACTGGAAATCAGCTTGAAGAAGTTACAGTTTGAAAAAAGTTTAGAGAAGCATTGCAAGTTCATAAGATTACTGGCCCCCAGAGAGCACGCCTTAACCATTTCGCTGTCGCCAACTCGGCCATTGCCTTGTTTTTGACTGACTGTAATATGAGACGGAATTAGGAGAGCCCTGTTCCCTGATGTGAGTATTAGTCAACTCTTTTAAGAATTGCCTCAATACGTACATTTCAGTGGGCTTTTGGTCTAAAATGCTGGGAGATTTAGGGCTGAATGGCCGATTTCGTTGAGGCTTAGTAGATTTAAAGATGCAGAAGATTACGCTTTCTTTGGGATTGGCTCTGACACTTAATTTGCAGCTTTCTGGCTTGGCTGCTCTGGCGTCTGCTGTCGAGATGAAGCAATCTGAAGGTAAGCCGGTGCAGGCTTCATTGGCTCTCCCGGCCGCAAGCATTGGTTCAATGTTATTGCCGGAGGGGCAAATTTCAGTCAACGGTCAGAGTGTTGAAGTTGGCGCTGTACCAGAATGGCTCTTCGACAGACACACAGTTTTGACAGGCACATTGATTAGGCTAGACCTTGGAGCTGGGACGACTTCAAGCGTTAGTTCAAGCGGCAGTTCAAGCTCAGTTGCGGCTTCAGGTTCTGGCACGGCTAATACTAGGTTAGACGGCCTGGTCTATTTCACTGGTGGTGATTGGTTGAAAAATCTGCGCCGCAGCCGCATCAGCGAAACTGTCGAAGCTGTCGATGGCAACACCTATGTCGGCCGCATTTCAACAGTTACACCTAGTAGTTTGTCTATCGATACTTTGCCTGGCCAAACCAGAACCTTGGCCTTAGCCAATGTCAAAAATATTGTTTCTCCGTACAGCTATCGCTTTAGCGCCCCGGCCAGTGACGTCAAGCTTTCGCCTGATACTGGCACTACTATTTGCGATGCTTCCACCGCTACTTTTGCACTTTCTCAACCACTCGGATCTTTATCTCAAACGACTCTATCTCAATCGACACAGGCCCAGTCACAACAAACTCTTACTGGTCGGCCAAAATCGCGCATGTTCAGCGGTCCGAGCCAAGCAGTTTTGAAGTTGCCTAAGTCAACCCTGGCTGGCACCGAGGGTGGTATCAGCAGAAAAGCCATAACGGCTATGATCGCAGTCGATGCTGCCAATACTCTGGCTCCGATGATTGCTTTGCCGCTAACAATGGCTCTAGGTCAAGGCCGAGCCGAGAATACCTTAAATGGATACACCGCAGCCAATAACCTCAATGACTTTGTCCTGCATATTCCACTTGTAACTTCGCCGACAGCTAAGTTCTAAGTCTCTTAGTTGTAAGCTAAATTTCGAGCGGTCTACCACAAGACTGCTCTAAGTCGGTGTAAGCTTCTTGGTAGGCGCGCACAGCATCTAAGTATTGACTGCGCACGGCAACGTTGGCTTGTTGCACCTGCAATGTGGCAGTAATGTCTGATTGGCCTACTTCATAGCTGCGTCTTGCTAATCTGGCCACTTCATAAGAATCGGCCAGGATGTGCTCTTGATACACTTTTAGTTTCTGCCTGGCGGCCAGTACGTTGTTGTAAGCCGATGAAACCTGAGCTGTAATAATGTTTTTCTGGGCTCCCATCTCATATTTCAATTGGGTCGCTGTGGCTTTTAGACGATAAATCTCGCCCTGATTCCAGTTAGTGATGGGCGATTCTGCCATTACTGTGAAAAATACAGAGCTTACTTTGGGGCCACTGGGCGCGTTACCTGATACTGAGTTACCAAAGCTGACCGATGGGTTCGGCACTACATTAGATATTGCCGTGCGCATTTGCGCTTTATTTAGTTTGATGCGCTGTTCGACACTTTTAAGTTCTAAGCGCTGGTCCATAGCCTTTTGTATATAAGAAGCAAGAGGAGCTGGTTCTACGGCAAAGTCCGGTAGCAGCTGTGCTTTTTGCGACTTGTCTAATTTGGTGCTGCCTATGCCCAGAAATGCAGGCAGGCGCGGAATATTTACTATGTCCTCTGGTTTTCGGCCCATAATGACGTTGAGTTGCTGCTTAGCTCTGATTACGCGTCGCATGCCTACCTGCCGCTCAACATCAGACTGAGAGGTGGCTAACCGGGCTTTCAATACATCCAGCTCTGGCACATCTCCTGCCTGGAAACGCTTATCTGAAACCTCTAGCAGGCGGCTAGCGAGGTCGTAAAGTGAATTTAGGGTCTCTACAGTCTCTTGGGCCACAACCACTTCGGTGTAGGCACGCCTAACGTCGGCTCGCAAAGCCCAAATCGAGGTCATTAAATCGGTTTTGGTCTGCTCCACCAAGCGTTTTGTGGCAAGCAATCTAAAAACCAGTTTCCAGGGCCCCTCAATTGTAAACGTGGGGCCAATTCTCCTCACCTGTTCACCCAAGGGGGCGCGATCAAAGAGGAAGGCTGGGTTGGGACCGGCTGCTGCTTCAGCGTAGGCCGCTGTGGTTATCTGTAGCTGCGAGCGAATGGCGGCAGCTCTAGGGCTTTTGACAAGAGCCTCGTCAAGTGATTGCAAGATTGTCATTCCAGAGCCCATGCCTTGGGGCTGTTCGGAAAATTGAACTGTTCCTGACACGATTGGGCTATCGGGCACCTGGGTCTGGCCGTTTGGCAGCTGCATGGGCCGCAGGGCTGGCATGTCGGAATTCTTGTCTATTGGGGATATATCTTTTGAGAGATCTCGTGAAAGATCAGATAGCGGATTTTGTAAGCTGCCTGAACTTGATTGGTTACTCTGACTAGAGTTAGGAGCTGGATTATTGATGGGTGCAGGAATGGCGCTACTGCGGGCTGGGGTTGTGTTTTGCGGAATGGACGAAGCCGAGGCCAAAACAGAACCGGCTGCTGGTTGCCTTTTGACCTGTGCTGCTGCTTTAGGCACCGATAGCTGCACCGACAGCGACAGGCTGAAGGCGATTAGTGCCAGATATTTGGGATTCCCGAGTGGTAAGACATTCATGAGGTTATTCATCAGCTGCTCAAGTATACCGTTTTACTCGTTTGCGGCTTGCGCAATACCGGCTTACTCAGGAGTGGCTTCCTCTTATAATCTGCTAACATTGTGAGCACTGCGTGTGGCCATTGTTGAAGTGCACATCATAGATATTTTTGTAACTCTCCCTGGGAACGTAGAAAGATCATTAGCGAATGAACAATAAGGAAAGCCGAGCATTTCTAAAAGGGGAGATGGATTTCACTCCCCAAAGAATGATGCGCTACATTCGTTCGCGCGCGCGTATCGCCACTGATGAGGATATCGAAGATATCCTTCAGAACGCTTTGGTTTTGGTAACTAAACATTTCGATCCCAGCCATCCTGAAGCAAAATTGGCGCCCTACTGCCTTGGCGCTTGTAACAAAGCTATTGCGCAAAACTTAGAGCGTTATCACAAAGTAGCTTTGAAGAAGCGTGAGCCTAAGGCCGATGCTCCCATTGGTGCTGCCGCCGCAGGTAAATCAGGTGCCGCTGCCGCAAAATCTAGTGCTGATGATGTTCATGAAGATGATCATATAGATACAGACTTTGAGTTGGACGAAGACCAGCAAGATGTAGCTGAAGCCGCCAAAAAGGCCGCAGCCGCCGCTGCCAGCGCGCGCATGGCCGCCGCCGCTGCCAGCTTGCAAGCCAATGCTTCTGCTGCTACTGCCGAAGTAGACGGCAGTGTAATGATGGTGAAAACCTTGGCCCCAGGAAAGAGCTTTGATGAAGTGGCCTCAACCACCAGCCAGTACCGCACGACTTCGCTTGATTCTATGTTTGATGAAGACGATAGCCGCAGCGCCGATGACGTGCTTGGCGGCGACAATTTACTGGCCTCAGGTAGTGCTTTCTTCCGCGACCCAGCCGCCCGAGCTTTAATTAATGATCTGGTGGAGCGCATTTTGGCCGAGCTACCCAGCGGTATACACCGTACCTGCTTCGTTTTGAAATATGTTGAAGGATATAAGCGAGAAGATTTGATTGCATGTCTAAAAATGGATGCGAAGAGTATAGATACCATCGACAAGAGAATTGTCCGGACACTCAAAGCGTTCAAGGACAAGATGGACCAAGAAGAAGCTCATTAGTTAATTCCAGGAGACGGCAATGACTACCCTTAATGACAAAATAACGCAATTAGCAAAGGCTATGGCGAATACCGACGAGAGTGCTTGTGCGCAATCGTTTGAAAAATTCTGCCAAGAAAACTTCCAGGAGCTGCCTTTACCTGGTGAAAACAAACTATTTGACCAGGCTATGTGGAATGCCAGTCAATTCGCCCCACTTTCTAAAGGCGATCAAGCCATCGTCAAGAAAGTGACTGGCAATATGCTGGAGGCAATTAACCCTGTGTCTGTTGCTGTTGCTAGTGGTGTTGCTGCAGCCGCAGCTGCCTCAGAAAAATCTGTCTTTGTTCTGCGTGAGCTCGTGGGCCAAGCCCGTGATAGCGCTGCTTCGCTCTGGCAAGATATGCTCAGCGCACAACAGTGGAACCAAATGGTGCCAGCTGGTGCTACCCGTGGTGTCGGTGCCCAATTAGTTTCGCTCGGTACTTTTGAACGTACTGTTGATGATGTGCGCATTCAAGTCAATCTTGGCTGGCTAATCGACGACAATAATTTGCGCGTGCTTTTGCAAGCCAAAGACAATGATGATAATGCTATTCCTCAAGTAGAAGTGCGCATTACAGAAAGCGATCGCGGTGTTGTATTCTCACGCATGACCAATCAAGACGGTGCCATGGTTGCTCCAGCTGTAAAAGTCGGCCCTGGACAATATCAAATACAAGTATTCTGGTCTGACAAAGTAGTTGAGACCCCATTTTTCAGAATCTAGGGTCTTCCGCATCTAAACTCTCTTGTCTGTTCGAGTGAATTTTTAAGCCCTAAACATTCGTTGCCGCTTTCTCCTGAGCCGTGAAGTTGTTTAGGGCTTTAATCTGTCAGAATGAATGGACTCTCTAATCACTGAGCTGGAAGATAATTGACAATGCTTACTCTGACAAAACCGCGGACAAAAGGAATTTTGCTTTCTTCCTTGGCCTGCTTCATTTTTTTTGCGGGGCCGGTCGCCGCACTTCCAGTTTTGCAAGGTCGAATTGAGCAGATAGTCGACAGCCCCGACGTTAAGCTACCTGTAGAGCTTCACGCCGCTGCACTCAAATTGCAAGACCTTTCGCCTGTAACGCATAAGCTACAGGCCGAATTGAAGTCTTTTCCAGCTACTTTGCGAGGTACTTGGAAAGGTCCGCTAGAGATCATTAGCTGTGATTACAGTGATGCTTTTAGTACGGCCCAACCAGCCGACGCCGAACGAGCGCGTGAGTTGATTCATGAAGGCTGTATCGCCGAATCTTACTTCCGCTTTTATACGCCGAGGGTGGGTTTTGTCGCTATGGCGCCACCCGAGCTGAAAGTGACACACGTAGATTCAACACGCAAGACCATAAACAACATTTATCTATCAGCTGCAGACTTAGACTCTGAGCGCTATTCAAGTCTTGGTGACAACAATAGTGTCAAGCACACTTTACTCAAAAACGATGTGCGCATGCTGGCTCCAACTGTTGCTGAGCAAGATCTCGTGGTCGCTATTTTTCTGACAGACCGAAAGACTGGTAAACAAACCAAGACTTATGAAGAAACGGTTTATCGATTTACAAAAGATAAACCGTTTCAACTCAGTGTCGAAGTCGCCAAAGTAAAGTATGGCGAGAATGGCTCCTGGTGGAGCAAGGCCGTGCTTAAGGGCACTGTTCGCTAACTGCAGAGATTGCGCTAACTGCAGAGATTGCGCTAACTGCAGAGATTGCGCTAACTGCAGAGATTTCGCTAAGAACTAGCTAGGCTTCTTTCTTCTGTAAGTTGTCGATAGCGCTGGCGCCTTTCTTCTTCAATTCGTCAAACTTCTCAGTTACTTTGTTGAGGGCACCAGTGGCGCCGTCACCGAGTTCTTGTACGTCTTCTTTGATAATTGAAACAACAGGGGCAAACTTTTCGCTTACTCGCACTTGTGATTCTTCGAGTGTGTGTTTGCCGTTGCCTACTGCTTTGTCTAGATATTCGCCTGCATCTTTGAGAAGAGCTTTGCCTTCTGATTTCAGATTGTTGCCTTCTTCTTTAACTTGCTCGGCAGCCGGAACAATGGCTTGCCAAACTTCTTTGCCCTTCTCTTCAGTGGAATATTTAAAGAGATCCCAAGATTCGCGCATGTCAGTGCGCAATTCAGAACCTTTCTTTGGCGCTAGCAGTATTCCAGCTAGAAAGCTGAGCAGCCCGAAAAACATTAGACCTCTCATGGTCACTCCTTATTTTGTGAGACAGTTTGCGTTGGTCAGCAGTAAAGACCGATTGGAAGCTGCTTTGTTCCAATAATGTTGTGGCCCTGCTAAGTTTGCAGTTAAATTTACAAGCCAGAACCCGAGCTGCTCGAAGGAAATCCACTAGGGCTGTTAGCCCTAACTCTTTCTCTGTGTTATGATCGGAATGCAAAAGAACCGTCGTAAGCCTGAGCTTTCTGCCTTGCGGTATAGCGATGCCCTTCGTTAAGAAGGAGAAAGTCAGCGGAGCAGACGTAAATCTTTCGAAAGGGTGGGCTTCGGCTCACCCTTTCTCGCGACTCACACCTGCGACAAAAGATGACAGCTCCAAAACCACCTGTCTCTCTATCAAACGATAAGGCACTAGTAACTGCTCTTGATCAGCATTTAAAACATAATCGCGACAAACACCGGCATAGAAATCAGACAGTTGAATCCCCGGATGCCTAGCTGGCTGAAGCTCAACGAAAAGCTTTCTGTAAACCTTCCCGTCCGAAGTGGTGTCGTATTCAAGAGATTTTAACTCAGCTTCAAACTTCTTCTCGTAACCTTGCCAGCCGCCTTGCTGAGCAACTGTCACAGCTAGTTCATTGTGGTGCCTTGTTGCCAGCAAAATAGCTTCCTTGACCAAGTTTGTATAGATGGCAAAACGCTGCTCGTGGTCAATGGCGTTGCCGTCGTGCCAATAATAGGCAACATAGCAGGAGACAGCCGCCAAGCCCAACTTTCTTGCAATACGCTCTCGATCGTTGCTATTCATCTCGGAATAGTGCAGGGACGGCAATCGATGAATAGCCTTCTTCTTAAACAGCCGTCGCCTTTCGAGATAGTCATCGAATAGTGTGCACATGATCCGCTCGTGCAACTTCTCGGCACTTCTTCTGCCTTCAAACACCACCAGCGATACAGTCATAACCTTTTGATGTTCGCGCGTTCCAGATTCATCAACATAGGCATACTTAGTCATAAGAAAGGTCTGCATGCGCAAAAGACCGGTGCTTTGCGCCGGTCTCAATATTTGTCTGCTTAGATCGCCCTCTCAACAGTTCATCCTAGGGTCCCTGAGGGTATCGCTATACCGCAACACAGGCAATTTGTACCACAACTTACAACGCGTTGACACGAGAGGCCACAAGCAGGCACCGGCAACGCACTTCTATAGGTTGTCCATCGATAAGCCATTTGGCACATTCGTTTAAACGATCTCTGGTAATTGTGGCAAAGTACGGTCTTTAGAATAGATAAAGGTTGCTAAGAGGTTGGGCGAAGTTGTGCTATGCTCGAAAGCGATTGGCGGAGAGTGCTGCTGTGTCTGAATCTACACATATAGTGGCAGGCAAGTATGTCTGTAGCTCCCTCGTGTCTTTCTCTGGAGGCTCACATATCACTGGCTGGCGCTATTTGCATTGGTAAGTCTTGGATTCCCGCCTTACTGCTACTTTTCCTTTCGGTAATAAATGTCCGATAGCTCCCGACTCAATACTGAAGATTCTGAAGTTGAATTTTCCTTGGCCGACCAGGCTTTGGAAAATGAGCGTCAGCTATTGGCGGCCGAATTGGCCCAATTGCATAGCGAAGAGAGAGCATTATCGGTCGCCCACTCTTTGGCCAAGCTGGCTTATCGTAAGTCGCATCCATTAGACAACCTACTTCTTGATATGAGCAAGTCGGATGATCGCAGAAAAGTGCTGCTTGAGGGTGAGTCGCGTTTTGAATCTTTTGTCGAAAGCGCTGTCGTGCCATGTTACAAGGTTGATAAGTCTGGGCGAATAACCTATGGCAATCAAGCCTTTGCTAGTTACCTCGGCTATAAGCGTCAAGACCTTCTGGCTGGCCTGCTCAGCGAAGACCAAATTACACCGCGGAACTGGCATCTAATTGATGGCGAACATATTAAAGACTTGTCGAACAATTTGATTTCGCGTGTCTGGGAAAGTGAAAGACTTTCTGCTTCAGGTAAGAGAATGGCTGTGGGCGTAACTCAGCGCCGACTTGATGAAGACACCGCTGACCGTGTGGTTTTCTTGCTTGATCTGCAAGAAATTCGCCAGCTTGAAGATGAGTTAAAGCAACGGCAGACTTTGTTCTCTGCCCTCGTGCAAGAGATGCCGCACATCGTTTTTATTAGCAACAGCAAAGGCTGTATGCGCCAGTTTAATGAACGGTTTTATGAATTAACAGGTGTAGTACCTAGTGCTGACAATGGTTTTGCCTGGCGTGATGTCATTCATGAAGAAGACCTAGAAAAGTGGAACAGGTTATGGCATAAAGCTGTGGTTACTAACTCTTCTTTTAGTGGCGAGTTTAGAATCAGCGCTAGTGATGGTGAGTATTACTGGCATATTGTTAGGGCTTTGCCTTTAGTCAATCCACTAGCGGGTCAAGTTGATGGCCTTCTTGAAATAACGATCGAGAATGCAATTGGCCGCAAGTCTAGCGCTAGTAATAGTAATGCTGGCGATGGTAATTTTGATAATAGTAATTTTGGTGATGACGAATCTGTTGCTGGTTCTGGTCTCTGGGTAGGCACCGCCACCGATATAGACCGCCGCAAACGCTTAATGGAAGAAGTGCTAGAGAGTGCTCATGCTTTCCAGTCACTGGCAGATCAAATACCACAAATTGTCTGGACCGCCGGGCCTGATGGGCGGGTTGATTTCTTCAGCAATCGCTGGTTCGATTTTAGCGGCTTGACGAGAGAACATAGAGTGGGTCTAGATTTCGCTTTGTTTATGCATCCGGATGATCGCAAAGAGTATATGAGTCGTTGGCGACACTGTGTGAAAACAGGAGAGGCCTTTGAAGCTGACGTGCGCTTGAAGGCACGCAAGCAACAACTGGCCGATCCCGATGTCTATGTCAAGTTCTTAGCTCGGGCTGTAGCCTTGAGAAATTATCGCGGCGGAATTGCACAATGGGTAGGAACATGGACGTCGATCGATTGAAGGCGGCCGAATCGGCTCAAGCTGTAGAGAATAGTTATCTCAAACGCGAGATTGAGGCGACAAAAAAGCGCATAGCTCATCTAAAAGAAATTGCTGAAGATCCGCAGTATCTTGCTATTCCTACCACCTTTATCAGCGATCCGGTGCCGGTGATGATGCTAGATAGCGATCTCAAGCTTCTAGAAGCAAATCATTCGTTTGCTACCCTCAGTGGCTATTCTTCTAGCGAACTGACTATGGGCGCCGATGTGCGATTTTTCTTTCCCAAGTCAGCTCACAAGCATTTAGAGAAAGCCAAGCAACATCTTTCTTCATCCAATGCCATCGAGCCTTGGGAAACAGAAGTTTTAACTAAAAATGGTGAAAGAAGACCAGTGATTGCTGGTTTGACTAAGAATGGTCCGGCTGATCATGATTGGATTTTGTTCTTCTTCGATTTGAGCGCTCGGCGGCAGTTGCAAAAAGAATTGGCGATTAGAGAGTCAAATCTTCATGCTCTAGCTGAAGCAATTCCCCAGTTGCTCTGGGTTTGCGGCGCCGACGGCTTGGTTACCTACGGCAATGGTGGCTTTTTTGACTTTACTGGTTTGAATTTAGACGCACCACTAAACTGGACTTCGCTGCTACATCCAACTGATAAAGTCAATTTTGATGTTACTGGTTTTTCAGTGGGTGAGCTTTATGCTGACTTCCAGTGCGAAGTGCGCTTGCGCGGTAAGTCTTCATCATCTTCATCTACTTCTTCATCTCTCAAGGCCGTCAACGCAGTTGATCTCTATGATGAGAGTCTTTACCGTTGGCATTTACTAAAAGTGGTGCCTTTCTTCAATGCCGATCAGGCCTCTATGAGTTGGCTGGTTATTGCCACCGATGTCAATGACCAACGCCGTGTCACTGAAGCCCTGCTGGCCAGCGAAGAGCAGCTGCGTATCATAGCCGATGCCATGCCGCAAATAGTATGGACGGCAAATAGCAGAGGTATCATTGAGTTTTGGAATTATCGCTGGTTTGAATATACCGGTTTGACAGTGCAACAAAGCCTGCAAGGTGGCTGGCGACTTTTGATCCATACCGAAGATCTTGGTGCTTACGATCAAAAATGGAAAGAGGCTGTGGGCGGCGCTGAGCCTTTTGAAGTGCGCTTCCGCTTGAAGCGAGCCCTTGGCTTAAAATTGCGACGCAAAGGTCCACTTGGCAAGCCCGAGGCCGCTACCGTAAAAGAAGGAAGGCGTGACTATCTCTGGCACCTTTGTCGCGCTGTACCGGTCAAAGACTCTCAGGGTGCGGTTGTGCGCTGGTTCGGCACGTGGACAGAAATTGACGAACATAAAGCTGAGTAACTAGCACTGTTACGAAAATCCAAAGAGACTGGGCTGGTTCTAATTGAGCCGCTAGACTTCTTCTGTCTGTAGGTAACCTAGGCAAAAGAAACAGTTATGACATCTTTAGTACGGCCCGAAGCAAAGATCCTCCGCACTTTTCGCGTGCGAGTCATGGATAAACCAGGCTATCTGGGCAGGATTGCCACACGGCTTGGTGAGCTTGGTGCCAATATTGGCGAAATCCACATTGTTGCTCAAGGCCCCGATTTTCTTGTGCGTGACATTACTCTCTATCTCGATGACGAGAAGCATTTGAACGCAGTGGTAGAAGGTTTTAAAACACTTTCTAATGCCAGTCTAGAAGGGGTAATCGACCCGGTTGAGCAAGCTCACGAAGGCGGCAAGATTGGCATTAAGAGCAAGGCACCGCTAACGAGTATTGCTGAGATGGGTAAAATTTATACACCCGGTGTGGCTCAAATTTGTAAACTGATTCAAAAAGATATTTCTACCAGTCGTACTTACACTTCTATTGGTAATTCAGTAGCCGTTGTCACAAATGGTACCGCGGTGCTGGGCTTAGGCAATATCGGCGCTGTTGCCGGCATGCCAGTTATGGAAGGTAAATCGGTCTTATACGAGCAACTCGTCGGTATCAGTGCCATTCCAATTTTGATGAATAGTACTGATGTTGAAAGTGTCGTGGCTACAGTCAAAGCCATTGCCCCTACATTTGGTGCCATACACTTAGAAGACATTGCCGCACCTGAATGTTTTGAAATAGAGCGGCGTCTGCAAGAAGATCTTGATATCCCGGTTCTGCACGACGACCAGCACGCTACAGCAGTAGTTGTGTTAGCAGCATTAATGACAATCACTCAGCGCAACGGTGTTGATTTGACTGCCAGTAAAGTCGGTATCATTGGCCTAGGTGCAGCCGGTTCTGGAATCGCTCAATTATTGCTGTGCTACGGCGTCAAGCAAGTTCTCGGCACTGATATCCGTGAGAATGCCATGAACAGACTGGCTACTCTAGGCGGCGTGCCTGTGCCGTTGGCGCAAATTATGAGTGACTGCGATGTTGTCGTCGCTACAACTGGCAAACCTGGTTTGATCACCCCTGAGATGGTGCGTCCAGGTCAAGTTATACTTGCCCTATCAAATCCAGACCCAGAAATTAAGCCAGAAGAAGCAATGAAGCGCGGTGCATTGTTTGCTGCCGATGGTCGCACTATCAATAATGCTCTGTCGTTCCCTGGTCTATTTAGAGGGGCATTGCGAGCCCATGCCACCAATTTCACCGATGCTATGAAGTTGGCGGCAGCTCACGCTATTTGCGGCCAGACTAAAATGGACAATATTGTTCCTAGTATTCTTGACCGCGAAGTACACGAAAGTGTTGCTAATGCGGTTGCTAAAGCAGTTTATTTGAGCAGCCAGTAGGCCGGTCGCGCTTATCCTGCCGCAGATAACTTTTGGCGAGTGTAATTTTCAATGTCGCAGTATTCCAGTTTGAACTGATTTAAAACCCCAAATGCTCTGCCAGAAACAACCAGCGGCAAACGGCACGGCCCCTGAATTAGGCCAAAATCATCAACACCGGCTCTGCCAGTAATCTTTAGCCATTGAAATTCAGGCAGCTGCTCTCCTTTGTGCAAGTCCGCCCACTGTTGGAAGCGCTCTTCAAAGCTGACATTTAGTTTTGCTAGCTCAAATCCGGTAAGGCTAGATTTCTTGAGCCCATCGGCTAATTCAGGAGTGCAAGCATAAGTAAAGAAGCCATTGAGAAGATCATCGTGAGGCCAAAATTGAAACTCAAAATCTGGCACCATGATGTTGACTGGTCTTTCAGTTAGATCTCCGTGAACGCAAGAATTCCCAAGCTGTCCGGCTGCTTCTGGTCCTAGCAAATAAAAGTTCATTCTATCTTCCTCTGGGTTCTCCAAAGCTCAGTTGCTTACCTCGGAAGGTTTTTAATTATCGTTGGATTTTACATCCATTGGCTTTGGCTGACTACCCTTCTGGCCGTGCAAGGCTTGCTACCTGGTTGCTAATGCTGGCAGTTTGCTCAGTTTTCTATTGGTCATCCTAGGGCATAATTGAGAAAAGTCTTGGTTGAGGGTGCCCAGTGGCTGACATTGAAGAAAAGGGCGACCGAGGCATGCGAGCCAACTCTGAAGGCGTTTCCTTGCATACACCTGACGCGCAGGCCGCAAGAGTCGCTGGTGCATCCGAAGTAAAAGCTTTCCAGTCGCTGAACAAAAATGCCCACAGTGGAAGCGCTGGCAGCGACCAAAACGAAAGCATCCAAATAGTCGCAACAGATTTTGACGGCCGGAAAAGAGTAATAGCAGCAAGGCAACCAGAGCCCTTAGAGAGTATCTCGATGGAAGAGCTGGTCTTAAAAGGTCGCAAGGGCGATGAATTCGCGATTATTATGGTGCAGCAAATGAGAACAGCCGCGGGCTTGCCAGAAGAGCAGCGCATCAAAATACAAGCGAAGCTACAAGACACAGCGGATAAAATGTACGGTCGAGGAACTGGCGAAGGCAGTCTCAGTGAGCAATCTAAGCTCCTAGAATATATCGACACGCAAACCATGAAAGCGTTAGCGCCATCGAATGAAGTAGCCAGAAGTGCGCTAGAAATGCGAGAGAGCATCGAGAAGCATGTACCGGCAGGACTAGAGCGCGACAAGCTGATAGCACTGCTAAAAGCAGATGTAACGCCAGTCTTGAAGGCCCATGTTGAGCGAAACGTAAACACTCAGCATGTGCAGAATGAGTGGCAGGCGTTTAACAGATTGACAGCAAAACAACAAAGAACTGTAATCGAAGCTTTTCAAACCGGTTCAAACATAGGACAGGAAGCTTATGAGAGGCAAATACAGGCAGTTGCGGAATCTGTCCCGAAAGGATTTTACAACGTCGGTAAAGGTCTTTATGACAGCGGGATACAAGCCGGGGCGTTCCTAGTTGAGGCAACTCAGAGACCCGAGAAAGTATCAGAAGCTGCACAGAAGCTAAGCGAATCGCTATCAACTGCGGTGATTAGCGGTGTGAAGATCTCCCAAGTATTAGCCAGCTATGGCCACGAGACAGCACAAAGCGGAGATTACAGCCGTCCGCTGAGAGACTTGCAAACAGTAACTGCCTTCGTAAATGAGCGATGGGAAGCCACTCCCTTAGAGATGCGAACAGAGAGGGCAAGCGAGTTAATTGCCGATCTGGGGATCGGGTCAGTCATCGGGGCCGCCGATAGACTGGCAAAATCGGGCAAGGTAATTGACGCCCTAGAGGATTTGGCGAAGTATGCAAGAGATCTGACAGCACCAGGTCGTGAGAAGGCAAGACAGGCACTAGGCTCATTTCTTGATGATGTATTCCAGCCACAGGCTATTTCTCCCGATGGACTAAAAATAGCAGTTCCGCAAAAATCGCGTGATAATTACCTGATGTCAAAAGCAGACGATCTAGGAGATCAACAGCAGAAGTTACCGGAAAGTAGCAGAGTGAGAGGTTCAATTCATGAACAGTTATTACCATCGCAACGTTTTGTTGTCGAGTTGCAACAGGCTGTTGAGGGACTTTCCGCAGGTGAAAGAAATTTCCTGCGAGAGCATAATATCGTAATTAAGCCGGTTCGCAGAATTACTGATCAGTTCCCTGACATAAATACTCAGACTGCTGGTTGCTTTGACGCGTCTGAGAGAACTATCTATCTTGCGGAGGAGGTCTTCAGCAAAGGAAAATGGGTTCCTAACAACGATTTGCCTTTTATGGCTAGGCATGAATTTGGTCATGCTTATAATGCAAAAATCGATGCCTTTGGGGATTACGTGTCAAATTTCAAACAGTTCAGAGAGTGCTTTCAACACGACCTCCAAAGCATTCCGCCTGATGTACTAGACGCTCTTCAATTGTCCCGAACGTTTAGAACACCTGAGCTTGCAAGAGATGAAGTTTTTGCTGACATCTACGCGCACACCCAAGGGCTACAATCAAACAATCCGTATTCACAGCTCGTAAAGCAGTGGTTTTTAAAATCTCTCAAATTTATGGAGGACATGCCGAAATGGTAAAGCCGCAAAAGTCGCTACAAGAATGGCTAAATGAGCAAGGACGGCCTACACCAGAAGAACACGCTCAATTTGCAGCAGAGCGAAAGGCTGATGAAGGTAAATGGCTTGAGACGGTTACCATACTAGACGGCGGAGACCTGCAAATCAGAACCTGGCAATGTATGCCTGGTGGCATCGTGGCTGAAGGGAATACTGAATCATCTCCTGGAGATCCCGGATACGAAGATTTTCTTCAGCGGCACGGGACTCTCAAGGTTGGACAGTCGCATACGCTTGTACACATATGGATTGACGGCAATTGGGTGATTCAGCAAGATGAGACTGATGCAGTCAAAGGTACATAGTTTTATAAAGTCATGCCAGCTACTAAGAAAGACAAGCCATTCAAACCACGCAAAAGTCGTACGATCCAGACGTCATCGCTGGCGGTGACACACAAGAAGCTTTCTGCCCAATGGCACCCGTTTTACAACCAGGATAAGAAGCCAGCAGACTTTACTCACGGTTCAGTATTTGAAGCCTGGTGGGTCTGTCCTCGCGCATCTGATCATGTTTTTAAGAGAATGATAGTCACGCGCAGCAAATCTACGGCCTCGCATATGGCATGCCCTTACTGTAGTGGTGCTATTGAATCTATCGTTAAACCGTTACGAAAGCCTGGTAGTAAGTTTAAGAAGTCGATATTAGATACGCATTTAGCTGTTGCAGCCCAGTGGGATTTTGAAAAGAACGGTTGGTGGGTGCCCGAGGATTTCACCGCTGGCTCACGGTTCGAAGCTTGGTGGAATTGTCCGCTTGGCCATAATTTCCAAACGAAAATTTCAGCTAGAACAGGAACTAAGTGCCTGTCAATGGGCTGTCCTGGCTGCGTCTCGTTGGCTTGGGGGGCTTATAATAGAGAGAAGGAGCCAATACTAGTCACTCATCCATTGCTTGCTGAACAGTGGGATCGTGAGCTAAACGGCTCGTTAACCGCAGCTGATGTCACGAGAGGATCTGCGGTTAAGGTATGGTGGCATTGTCCTAAAGGACCAGACCACAATTTTCTAAGTGCAGTGTATAACCGCACCAGGAGTGCAACCAAGACCATGGCTTGCCCGTTTTGCGCTGGTAAAAGACCTTCTGTAACCAACAGTCTTGCTTCTCTCTTTCCCGATTTATTGGAAGAGTATTCAAATCGCAATAAAATTGATCCTTCCAATATTGTGGCCAAGTCTGGCAAGAAGGTTTGGTGGATTTGCAAAGCTTGTGCTTTCGAATGGCAGGCAGTTCCGGCAGCTAGGATATGCAACAATTCCGGCTGCCGTCGCTGCAATTCTGGGGAGCCAATTGATTTGCGCAAGATGCCGCAGATTGCAAAGTTATTTGATCGCACGAAGAATAAAGGGGCAAATTTAGCTAATCTTTCAAAGCATGAGACTTATTGGTGGCGATGCAAGAAGGCCGCCGATCATGTATTTCAGTCTGGCATTACTAAACGGGTCTTGAAAGAAAAGTGCCCGTATTGTCGAAACATGAAAGCTAGTTCTACAAATAGTTTGGCTAAGCACTATCCGGCTGTTGCAAAGCAACTCCACCCGACTAAAAACGGAAAAGTCACCGCTCACGATCTAGTTTATGGCTCGGCTAAGACCGTTTGGTGGCAATGCCCAGTAGCTGCTGACCACCAGTGGAAGGCAATCGTTTCAACGCGCACTCTGAAGGCTTACGGATGTCCTTACTGTGCCGGTAAGCGAGCATCTCAGGACATCAATCTAGCCAAGACTCACCCGGAAATAGCTAGACAGTTTCACAAGGTGAAGAATGCCCCGCTGACAGCTAGAGATTTTCTTGCGGGTTCGAAAAAGAGGGTTTGGTGGCTCTGTAAAAACGGCCATGAATTTGAAACTTCTGTGATGAACCGCACAAGATCAAAGATCGGTTGTTTGATATGCAAGGAGACCATCCTACCAAAGGAAGCGACAATGGCAGCCTCACTATTCAAGCGCGGTTTTTCTCAAGCAGAGATTGCAAGGCGATTGCACATAGATGTTCGCAATATTAGGACTTATCTCCGGCGGTTGGAGCTAGTCCACTGAAAAAATAGATACCCTTTTTTTGTTGTCAAGGTTGAGTGTGTCTAGGGGCACTGCGCGGTTGCTAATGCTGGCAGTTTGAGTCAAAATTAGGCAAAGCATAGATTGAGCTAGGGTTTAGGCTATTCTTCTTCTTCTCCTCCTCTAATTCTACTTCTCTTCTACTTCTACTTCTGGGCCGGGGCTAGTGAATGACCAGTAAGCGCTCCAACACCTCGGTTCGCCTTACTCAGCGCAAACAGCTGACTAATAGCGCCAACAAAAATTGGGGCGAAAATACTGAAAGACCAGAGCTGGCCGCTGGGTATGTGGTTGGTGGTGTCTTCAAAATCGTGCGTCGCATTGGCGAAGGCGGTATGGGCATCGTTTATTTGGCCCAACATCAGTCGTTGGGGCAGCAGTATGCCTTAAAAGTACTGTCTCCTGATGCTGTCAATGAACAAAATTGGTTGCGCTTTCAAGCCGAAGCCAAAATTTTGGCTAGGCTCAAACATCCAACTGTAGTTCAAGTCTATGACTTGGGTCTGCACGAAAAGTCGATTCCGTATTATTCGATGGACTACCTGGTTGGTTCCACCTTGGAAGAGTTGTTGGCGGAAAAAGGGTCATTGCCTTTAGGCTTCACAATTGAGGTGTTTCTGGCCGTACTGGAGGGACTCTCGTATGCCCACAGCAACAACATCATTCATCGCGATATCAAGCCAGGAAACATTTTTATATGCAGCGCTACCGACAAAAAAACGCAAGTTAAAATTCTCGATTTCGGCATCTCTAAGTTGGTAGGCGCGGGCGCCAAGGCGCAGCAACTGACTGCTGTTGGTGAGATATTTGGAAGCCCTTTCTACATGAGCCCCGAGCAGTGTCGTGGTGATATGGTTGACGCCCGCTCTGATATCTATTCTGTGGGTTGCTCCCTCTTTGAGGCTCTCACTGGGTTTGTGCCCTTTGAAGGAAAGACATCGCTAGATATATCTTTGCTGCACGAAGAGGCTGAGCCTCCGTTGATTAGCGATGTTGACGAGTCTCTTGCTGCTGATTTGCCGGACTCTATCGATGCTGTCATAGCGAAATGTTTAGCCAAGCAGCCCGAAGACCGCTATCAATCGGCCGATGAATTGGCTGCAGATCTAGCTCGTGTACGCGACGGCAAAGCTGTTGCACCACTGGTGGTAGCGGCAAATTTGCGGTTGCCAGCAGCAAAAGGAAAGCGGCTGTCGAAAAGGTCCAATCATTTGCCGATACTTCTTGGCCTTTCGAGTGCTGTTGTGCTGCTTGGCTGTACCGGGTTATACGTCTTTTTAGACTCTCGGTACAAAGTTTTGCAACCGACGCTGTCGCCATCATCAGCTTCATCGTCCTCTTCTTCCTCGTCCTCTCCTTCCTCTTCTTCTTCTTCTTCTTCTTCTTCGGCTTCAGCTTCAGCTAAATCTGCCGAAAAATTCAATGTTAACAACGAGGCACCTCTAGCCTCGCTTTATGACGCCGCCAATCTCGCAGATGATGAGTTGACTGTTGAGAGACGAGCCTTAGTTGAGAAGTTCTTGGCCTCAAAACCAGAGCTTTATTCAAAGGTCGTATTCGGTCCAGGCGGCAGAGGGCGGCTCTTTTCGTTTCCGCGCTCATTCTCGCTAGGGTTGCTCACATTTGTTGATAGGCGCGGACAGAATATTTCTCTAAATGCTCAAGGCGATGTGATGATATACGCGGGCACAGCTTTGCGCTTCAGTGCTGGAGAATTAGTAAAAGCGTATCCCGATTTATTCAAATACTTTCGACCTGATGATGTGCAAACTTTATACCTTGACGATGTTTCACCCGTTAGCCCTCTCTTGTTTCCGAATATTCTTCGCCTCAGCGCCCTGCGGCATCTTGCTTTTAACCGGGCCAGTCTTCTCCCCGAGCATATTGTCGCTCTAAATAACTTGCCTCAACTGGGCGGCCTAGATTTGCGCCGTTGCCACGTTGAAGGTGAGCTTTTAGCTAGGCAAAAAGTCTTGCGACAGTTGCATTCACTCAGGCTTGAGGGTGTAAAAGATGTTTCGTCAGTGCTTGAAGCGTTGAAAGAGGCAAAGCAGATTGTCGTTTTATTTTTGGGTGACAATACATTGTCGGCCGCTGAGATTGCTAGTATTGCTTCGATGCTGCAATTGAGCGATTTGTCTTTAGTAAACTGTTCGATCACTAACGATGAACTAGCTAAGCTGACAGGTTTGCAGAAACTGAGACGATTGAATCTAGATCAATGTAGCCACCTAGATCAAGGCTGTCTAAACTCTTTGGCAAAATTCCAAAGTTTGGAAGTACTCATTCCTCCCGATGATTTGCTCAGCGATGCCAATGAGAAATTCTTGGCTCAGAGACTGCCGCACCTGAAGCATTTTAAGTAGGGTAGCCAATTGACCGCTCAATGAAAAAAGAAATGTGGCAAGTTGTCTATACACAAAAATACACGCTTGCAACTTTTTCAGTAGTTGAGTTTACCAAGTGGGTAAGTACTCACTTATGCATTACAGACGATTCCTGGTGAACTAGATGTTAGTTGTTGTAGGAATCTTCCTTCTATAATCCAGGTCTAAGGTGAGTAGTAGCTATGAAAGAACTACCTCCACAGAGAATAATTGTCAGGGCAGTGCTTGTTGCCTGTCTCACTTTGCTTTCTACAGACAAGGCAGCCTTGGCTGAGGTTGACGATTCAGATAGCAGGCAGACGAATGCACTTTTAAGAACAGCATACTTCCAAATGCTGAGAGGAGAGTTCCATCTTGCTGCAGCTAATCATAAGCTAGCGGTTATTGCCGATAGGGACAGCGTAACTGCGCGACGGCATCTCGGTTACTCGTTATTGAAGCTTGGTAATTATAAAGGGGCGCTAGAGCAGCTTCACTTCTTGGTGGTTATGACTGCGCCCACAGCATTTGATATGTGCCTATACGGTGAGGCCTGTTTACAAACTGGTCAGTACAGCCTTGCTGAAAGTTGGTTTGGCGAGGCTTTGAAGAGCGACTCAGAGCTAATAAACGCGAGAATTGGCTTAGCCAAGGCAATTGCTGCAGGTAAGAATAAAGGCACGACATTGAACGTGGATCAGAAACCTCTTATTGATGAAGGCCATCAAGATTTTGCCAGCGAGCAAACTGTCATCCAGACAGTTGTGTCTCCTCCTTCAATTGGCGCACAAAGTCAGCCAGCAATCAGTATCTCAGCTGTTTCAGTAAAGAGTAAACCTCTCGGTAATAATCAATCTCACAATGCCTGGGACAGTTTTAGAGGGCTGCAAAGTAAGTGATGATTTTAATAAATGGTTAAGAATTTTCAAGCTTACTGACCTTGCTGCAGCTCACCCAATAAGCTTTCTGCTAACATCGCAATATGGTTTGACAACCTCGTGAATTATTGAAGGCTTGTATAGGGATTGTTGAAGGCTTGTATAGGGATTGTTGAAGGACTTTTGGGGATTGTCCTTCTTATCTATATTTGTTGGCGCGATAGCAGACTCCTGCGAACATCCACACGGTAGGTTTTTTATGTTGAAAAATAGACGCGTGTCCGCGTTAGCGGCCGCGCGACATTGTTTGCCTCTGAATAAATCTGTTGGCGTCGTCCGGGGGCGCACCAAATCTGGTGCCACACTCGTCGAGGCTGCGAGTGCTATGGCTGTCCTGCTGCCAATTCTGATGTTATTGATTCTAGTCGTGACACAGGTTGGTCAGTATTTTGTGTTGAAGCAGCAGCTTGCTTATGTTGCTAGGCAGGCCGCGCGTGAGACAGCGTACGCATACGGCAGGCAAGGCCTGACGTCGATGAACCAAGGAGGGACGAGTTCTGGTATTGCCAATGTTTCTGATGCGAACTACCAGCAGATATTGAACCGTATATCTGTTCCGAGCGTCATCAATGCGAACTCTAGCACGCAGTTTCGCGTTTACTTCAACATACCAAATTCGCCCAGTCTGACGAAAAGTTATGTTACTGCAGTAGCGACTTACAGGTCAGGACCTAATCTCCCAGTCTTTCCGTGGAATCCGTTGCAGTCTGGTTTATTGAGATTTGACGGTAGCAGCATAGTGGTCAATTCGTCCTGCTCATGGCCAATTCCTCATTCGTAGCTGAGAAGAGGTACCGAGATTTTCTTAGAATATTTAGGAGCAGTGAAAAGTGAAACGAACTAAAAGAACGAGAGAGGTAAGGCGAAATAGAGGTGCTCAAATAACTGAATTTGCAGTAGCCATTGCGCTTGTAATTCCGATCTTTATGGTGATTATATACATTGCCTACCAAGTGGCAATGTATATGTACTTGAAGACCGGTGTGGATGCGGCAGCGAGAACTGAGGCGCGGTGGTTGGCAATCAACTTCAATTATCTAGCTCGCCAAAACGGTAACAGTACAGCAAACTATGCAAACTGGAAGAACAACAGTGTGAGAGTCGGTAACTGTGTCGCTGATGGCGATCAGTTTACCAATGGCACAATCGATAACTCAGGCAATTTTGTCGCGACACCGCCCCCGTTGACAGCCGTTAGTGGCTGCTACCCCAGCGTTAGTGGCGCCGGTGTAGTTGCCGTTAGAGTTGTATATCCTGGAACAAGCGGACTGCCCGAGTGGCCCAATCCGCGTTTGCAGCTCTTTGGGGTACAGCTAACGCCCAACAATTACACCATTGCTGGTGTTTACTGCGCCGATATTGAGCCCTAGTCAGGTAAATCATTATGAAGTCAATGAATTCTCGAAGAAGACGACAAAATTCGCTACGCCAAGAACGTGGTGTCATCGGCTCTGTTCTTTTGCTGATCGGTATCTTGATCACATTGCTCTTCGCTAGCATCGCTGTAGACATCGCACATTTCGTTTCAGCTAGTAGCGAGATGCAATCGGTGGCTGACGCCGCGGCGATGATGGGGGCCTACGATTTGCAGTGGAACTCAACAGCTGCGAATATGTCACAAGCCACTATCGACGCTAATTATATGGTCCAGCACAGTTCCACAGATATCTACAACGCCGGTACGAACTCAATACCATTGAGTAACGTCCAAATAAGTTACTCTTCGCTCAATGGTGGCACCAATAATGCCATTACTGTGACAATGAGTCCGCCGATAGCCTTTCTATTTGCACCGTTGATTGGCAGTACGAGTCAAGTTGTAAACGTGGCAGCTACAGCTGAACGCTTACCAGTCGCTTCGGCTCCCTCGCCTCCATGGTTTCTAGAGACAGCCGCCCAGATTGGACCTGATTCGCCTCCACCACTCCCCTCTCCAGCTCCAGCACCGCCGACAACCTTCCCTTCGAATGGCTATGTGACCTTTGCTGATTCTAGCCAACCTGGGGCAGGATTAGCACCACCCATTCTGCCGACTTACTGGGTAGATATGGGTCTGAGCAATCTGTCGACGGCACAAACCAACCCCGTTGGTGTGCAAAAGGTAATTCAGTGTATGGGGCGTTGTGTTAACGGTACGAGTTGCGACACGTCCAATCCGGTAGTCATTGGTGGTTCAATTATCAATGCCAATCATGGTTCTTATAACTCCAATATTTCAAACCCGCGTGGTAACTCAGCTTTGTGGTCGACTGGAGCAACAACGGTTCTCCCGATCACTACTAACGGTAATGTAGTGGGCATCTATATTGTTAAATTGACTGGCCCATACGTGGCCAATAGCTACAGAAACGGTCAAGGTGTATTCGGCGAGTTTGGAGTGCAATTCACTGGTTCTGCTGATAGCATTCCTGGTGTAACAGTGGCTGACCCGACCCAAGGAGCCGTCTACAACAATGTTGGTGCTACTGTTGCCACACTAGTAAAGTAGTTGCATGATCGATTTCTTGCTTTCTTTCAAATCGTTTCAAATTGCGCTTTCGCGGCTGCCTGACTTTGCAGCCAAGGCAGTTGCTGCAGCACTAATTTCGGTATTCTGCTCTAAATTTTGTATTGCTTCAACAGGCAATGCCGAGACTCGAACAATAAATTTCCCGCCCAGCGGATTGGGAAGATACTTCGTCAATCGACCTGACGTTTCGTTTATGTCGCAATGGCCGGCCCGCGATTTGGGAGAGGTTGCCCAAGGAAAGATAGCGATACCGCGATCGGCAGTTCTAAGCCTTGAAACTGCAACGGCATCAGGCAATTATCTTCCCAAGCTAGCCGCCCTTAAAGACAATGATCTCCAGCTTCTAGATGTTTCAGGAGCTATTGTTACCCACAGCAATCTCAAATATATCCTCGGTCTTAAGCAGCTACAAAGTCTGATTTTAATAGGAACGGCTGTTGACGACCGTGATATAGAGACAGTTGTGGCTGGCTTGCCAGAGCTAAAGGAGTTGAACATCGGCTATACCGTCGTAACCGACCGTTGTCTAAAGAGCATTGGCAAACTGCAAAAACTCTCGCGCCTGCACCTGCAGAAATGTAAATTAAGCGCAGCCGGACTCATACATTTAGCTAGCCTGAAGTCACTTACGTTTATTGACCTATCGCAGTCTGCCATCACCGACGATGCTATAGATGCTGTTAGCAAAATACCCTCTTTGTCGACTCTAAATTTGGCCAACACCAATGTTAGCGACAAAGGGCTGAGGTCGCTCCTTGTTATGACTTCGCTTAAGCGCTTAGATTTATCAAAAACGGCAGTGAACGACTCAACTCTGCAAGCCATTTTAAGTCGTATGACAGCACTTGAAGAACTTAATTTGAGCGAGACCAAAGTTAGCGACCAAGGTATCAAGCACCTAAGACAGCTAACCCATCTGCAAAAGCTTTGGCTTCGTGGCCTGCCAAAGGTTACAGACAGCGCCATAAGTGATTTACTAGAGCATCGGCAGTTAAAAGATTTGGAAATTCAAAAGACGAATATCACTGAGCAAGGTGTAAGCAAGCTGGCAATGGTTCTATCTCTCACCGAGGTGCACTCAAAGCCGCCATGCAGTTGCCAAAAACGACCAAGAGTAAACTGAAATTGTCAGGCTGAATGTTAGTCTTTGAGTGATTACTGACTTAAGTGGGTGTAAAATTAGGATTTGCCGAGGATTCCTAATTGACTAGTCAATGCAAAAAATGCGGCAAATCTTTGGTCAGCACCCGTGCTGGCTCGTTTACGTCGTATTTGTTTCAGCAGAATTATTGTCAATGTAATAAGAGTAAGGCTGCTGACCAAGGCCGGTCTGCTGGCAAAACAAAGTCTTCTTCTAATAATGAGGCGACGACAGCGAGCCTCGCCTGCACTAACTGCGGTAAGTCTGTAGCAAAGAAACGAGCTGGTTCGTTTACTTCGTTTCTCTTTCAAGAATTGCGCTGTCAGTGTGCTCAGCCAGCTCTACCAAAGAAAGATCGTTTGGCGCGCACGAATACTCAAGTGCGGCGTCAGGCCATGGCCGAGAAGTGCGGCTATACAGCTAATTTTAAGGCCAACGCCGACTCAGGTAGAAAGCTACCTCAGGCAGACTTCTCACCTGGCACTGTTGTTGGTGGCGCCTTCAGGATTGTTTCGGTGATCGGCGAAGGCGGCATGGGCATTGTGTACCTCGCACAGCACCTTAGTTTGAATCGGCCTTATGCCTTGAAGGTTCTGTCGCCAAGTATTGTTAGCGAACAAAGTTGGCTGCGTTTTAAGGCAGAGGCAAAGACTCTTTCAGTACTCAATCATCCTGGCCTAGTCAGAGTTTATGACCTCGGCATACACGAAAATACAGTGCCTTACTACTCAATGGACTATCTTTTGGGAGAAACCCTGGAAGATTTGCTTGTCCGAAAAGGCCCACAAGAACTTGAAGATACTATTTCGATATTTCTCGCTGTCTTAGATGCCCTAGCCTACGCGCATCGAAACAATGTTGTCCATCGCGACATCAAGCCAGCCAATATATTCATATGCCAAAATCAAGAAATTAAAATCCTTGATTTTGGCATCTCTAAGCTTGTCGGCGAGAAACAGAGCCAGCGCAATCAAGAGCTTACAGCCAGCGGTGAGGTCTTTGGCAGCCCCTATTACATGAGCCCAGAGCAGTGTCGTGGTGAACAGATAGACTTCCGCTCAGATATCTATTCAGTAGGCTGCGCGCTCTTTGAGACATTGACAGGCTATGTGCCTTTTGAAAGTGCCAACTCAATTTGAAATTGCCATGCTCCATGAAGAGGGCGATATTCCGCTGCTATCCGATGTCTGTGATATTGCTTTCCCCCCTTCGCTAGACGTGGTGATCGAGAAATGTCTGGCCAAGCTGCCCCAAGACCGCTATCAGTCGGCTAAAGAGATGGCCATTGATTTGACGCGCATTCGAGAAGGCAAGAATCTAGATGCTTATTCCTGGGAAGTGAGTCAACAGAAAGCTGATTCGGATGTCTATGAGGCAGAACCCAGCGGAGGGCGGCTTGGCGCCTATGCCCTTCTCTCTATTTTTGGCTTGTGCTTGGCTGGTTTAGCTGTTGTCATGATTATTGCTAAGCCACCGCAGTCTGCCCGTGTGAGACTCACCAGAGACATCTCTGAGTCGCGGTCCGCTGCGCGTACAATGGAAGTTCTGACGAAGTTAGATGCCGATAGTGAGGTCGCATCTAGGAATATTTCTCTTAACCCGCGCGCCGAAGCGGCAGTCAGAACTTACTTAAAACGCGCACCTAGGTTCTTTTCACAAGTTGTTAAAGAGAGCGATGGACGGAAACGAAGGGTATTCGATTTTCCTAAGGCCTTTACTCTTGGCCAGCTCGTATGGTTTGTTGATAGGAGCTTTCATACAATTGATGCATCTGGTGTCGTCTCGGTGCCAGCTAATGTAGGCTGTATCTTTCGGTCTGATAAGGTTTTGACAGCTTATCCTGAGCTTCTAGGCCACTTTCGCAAAGATGACCTTGTTGAATTGGATTTAGCGGGCGCACCACCCAGCCCTGAGTTAGCATTGCCATTTGTATCTAGGCTGACTTCTTTGCAGATGCTCACTTTGCGCAGGGTTCCAATCAAGTCGGATAGCTTCAAATATTTAAAATGTCTGACTAACTTGCGTGAATTGAGTCTTGAGTCTTGTCCTGCCGATTCGTTGAGCTTGGTTAGCCTTGCATCTTTAACTAGTCTTCGGTTTCTTCGCCTTACGGACGCAGCGAATATATCTCGTTTGCTCCAAGTCCTTTCGCAAAAGCCTAGTCTTATAAGTCTTTTCTTGAGTCAGGTAGAGTTGTCGAACAAAGATATTGCTGCCATTGCCTCTCTTAAATCTCTTAGATTTCTTACATTGAGATCCGGCTCAATTGATAATAGACATCTAGAGACGCTTACATCGCTGAATAATTTGGAGCAATTGGATGTCACGAATAGTGCAGTTGACGACAAATGTTTTGATAGTCTTTGCAAGTTTCGAAAACTCGAGCAATTGCGTGTACCAGATGTATTGATATCGCCGGGCTTTGAAACTAAGCTCAAGAAAGTACTTCCACGCTTGAGAGTATTTGAGTGAAAATGGGGAAGGCTTGTTGACCAGTCAGTGCGAAAAATGCGGCAAATCTTTGGTCAACACCCGTGCTGGCTCGTTTACGTCGTATCTATTTCAGCAGAATTATTGTCAGTGCAATAAGAGTAACCGAAAGGCGACGACTGCCAGTCAGGTCTGCGCTAACTGCGGTAAATCAGTAGCAAAGAAGCGGGCTGGTTCATTTACTTCGTTTCTCTTTCAAGAATTGCGCTGTCAATGTGCTCAGCCGGCTTTGCACAAGAAAGAGCGTTTATCTCGCACTACCACCCAATTCAGGCGTCAGGCCTTGGCCGAGAAGCGCGGCTATACAGCTAGTTTTAAGGCTAACGCCAGTTCTGGCCAAAAGTTACCACAATCTGACTTTTTACCAGGCACTGTCATTGGTGGCGTTTTTAAGATTCTGTCAGTGATTGGTGAAGGAGGCATGGGCATTGTATACCTCGCACAGCATCTTAGTTTGAATCGACCGTATGCTTTAAAAGTTCTGTCGCCAAGCATTGTCAGCGAGCAAAGTTGGTTGCGCTTCAAGGCCGAAGCCAAGACTCTTTCAGTTCTAAGTCACCCTGGTTTGGTCAAGGTTTATGACCTTGGCATTCATGAAAACACAGTGCCTTACTACTCTATGGACTATCTTGAGGGAGAAACCCTGGAAGATTTGCTTGTGCGAAAAGGCCCACAAGGGCTTGAATTTACTATTTCAATCTTTCTCGCTGTCTTAGATGCCCTGGCCTATGCTCATCGAAACAATGTAGTTCATCGCGATATCAAACCGGCCAATATATTCATATGCCAAAATCAAGAAATTAAAATACTTGATTTTGGCATTTCTAAGCTTGTTGGCGATAAACATAGCCAGCGCAATCAAGAGTTAACAGCCGTAGGAGAGGTCTTTGGCAGCCCCTTTTACATGAGTCCAGAGCAATGCCGTGGTGATCAGTTAGACTTTCGCTCAGATATCTATTCAGTGGGTTGCACGCTGTTTGAGACATTGACTGGCTATGTTCCTTTTGAAAGTGCCAACTCACTTGAAATTGCCATGCTCCATGAAGAGGGCGATATTCCGCTGCTATCTGATGTCTGTGATGTTACTTTTCCGCCATCGCTTGATGTCGTAATTGAGAAGTGTCTGGCCAAGCTTCCCCAAGACCGCTATCAGTCGGCCAAAGAGATGGCCATTGATTTGACGCGTATAAAAGAAGGTAAAAGCTTAGCGGCTTATGCCGGGGCTGCGACAGGGGCGGCGAGAAGTAATAGAAGCGATTCAGGGGCGGACCAGGCCGATTCTAGAGGTCTTGGAGAGCTTGGTGGGCTCACAGGGCTTGGATTGATTGGCTTTGGGCTTCTGGCGTTCGTGTCCTTGAGCTTGATTGGTGTAGCTGTCTACGTCATTGGTTTTCAGCCGATTGCTCCAAAGGTCACACCAGTAGTGGACAAAACTCTTTTGACGGTCGGTCAAAGAAACTTGCCGCGCATGACAGACGTGGCCGAGGAGCTAACTGGGAAAGGGGCAACCGCTGTCGATAATAAGGTCAAAGCATTCTTTGCCAAACCATTTAAATACTACTCGCAGATGATCACAAAGAATGGTGAAGAGTACAGAATGTTCACTTTTCCGGCTGGTGTTTCACTCGGTAAACTGCATTGCTCTATGGGTTTTGGCAAAGTCAGTTATGAAGCCACCGGCACAGTTACTGTGCCGACAAAAATGAATGTGGCATTGAGTGGAAGCGCCCAATTGCAGTTTCATCCCAAGCTTCTCAGCTATTTTCGCAGCGATGACTTGAACTCACTTTCACTCTCGGCAGAACTAACACGCGTTGATCTTATGTTGGCTGAGATTGCTCGCCTAACATCGCTAGAAACCCTTAAACTGCAACGCCTCTTGCTGAATTCGAAAAGTCCTGGCTACCTTAATCGACTGACTAAACTCAAAGCGCTTACTTTTAACGAGTGTCAGATTGAGCCAGCGATATTTGTTAAATTGTTGCCTGTGACTAAGGTGCAGAGCTTAGTCTTTGATGGAGGCCCCAAGATTTCACCACAACTAAAGGCGATAGCTAGAAACCGTCATTTGATCTCACTAACAATAACTTCAGCCGTTTTATCAAAAGATGATCTTAAGGCTCTGGCCTCAATTAGTTCATTGGAAACACTATGTCTCAAGTATTGTTCTCTCACTAATGATGACTTGAAGGTGCTGACTGCACTGAGGAATCTGCGAGATCTCGATATCAGTTTCACCAATGTTGATAGACGCTGCATTGAGTCACTGGCCCAGTTCCATAAGCTTGAGAGACTTGTTGCACCCGGGCTCTTGCCCGCCGATGAACAGCAGTTGCAGAGTGCTATTCCCAATCTTAGCTTGTTCGAGTGATGGAACCAAGCAAGCAAAGACAGCAAGTGATGAAAGCAAGCAAAGACAGCAAGTCAGAACGTGCGGTCTACTCCCAGTCTTCCTGACTTTTGTTCTCGACAGTTCTTTCCAGTCGAGAGACAAAGTTATTCAGGCCAGACGGTTGATTTGAAATCTTGTTCATTATTTTGCCCGAGGCGAGGGCTACTTTTACAGCTGATAGTTTTGGTCTGGTGAACAGTAATTTTAAGCCAAGGCCAGTGCGGTAGCGCATTGAAAGGTTCTCGCCAAAGGCATGCATGTGGCCGTGGTAGCCTTTGACAAATTGCACCACATCGTGTGCTAGTTGTTCTGGTGCTTTCTTATAAATGGCATCGTGTTTACGCAGCTCATGTCGTTCTCTGGCTATCGAGTAGGTTCTCAACGCTTCTTTGGCGATGACGCCGCAGGCATATTGGTTTAGTGCCGCTAGTCGGGCGGCCTTGCCCGCTTCAATGCGCTTGCCATCATCGGATAGCATAGCGATTATGGCTTCGGCTAGAGCCGTAGCATCAGCTTTCGGTACGTGCAGGCCGGTAACACCCTCTTCGATATATTCTGGTGTGCCGCCGGCGGTGCTGCCTATAACGGGTTTGCCGCTAGCGAGGGCCTCAAGTACTGTATATGGTGCATTGTCAAATAAAGACGGTACGGTACAAACATCAGCGAGGCGGTAATATTCAGGCATTTGTGCTAGGGGGATATGGCTGACAAAGTGCACTTTGTCTAAACAAGAATTTTTGAGCAAAAACTCTTTGAGAGATTTCAAAACTGAAGTTTTACCAGCACCAGTATTGGTGTCAGCGCCAACGACAATGAAGCGTGCCTCTGGCACTGCTTTCACTACTTGTGGTACCGCTTGAATCAGATATTTAATGCCTTTGCGCTCTTCTAGCCGTCCGGCAAAGTAAACCAGTTTGCTGCCTGATTTTGCATTGAACGGATTTTCAAGCTCGGCGGTCTTACCTTCTGGTGAAAACTTTTCTGTGTCAACTGGATTTCTGACAATTTGAATTTGTCCTAAAGCGACCCCAGTGTCTTGGGCAACGTACTCAGCTAGATTGACACTGGGTGAAGAAAGTAAGTCGGCTTCAGACATTGCTAGTCGTTCAAGGGTCGAGACAATGAAACTATCAAAATCGTTTTTGATGTTGTGATAGCCTTCAGCAACAAATTTTGAATAGGGTGTGTGCAGGCGAATAACTAGAGGAGCAATGCGAGTCATAGCTAAGAAGATTCCCTCAGCTAAATGATCTGGTGCTTCTACTGCATCGAAAGGCTGAGCTGTGTGCAACTCTAAAAACTTCTTCCACATCGGTAAAGCCGCACGCAAAACGTGGTGAGTATTCGGTTGGGTAACGTTGAGTAGAGCGGCTAGGCGCAATGAATCGGCCCAAACAACGCGGTGAACGTGCACTTGGTCGTCTTTGACCATCGGCGGATTGGGGCCGGTAACGATTTTCTTAGTGAGACACACCACATGCACGTCGTGACCCTGCCGGGCCAGTTCGCGGCAGAGCTGATAGGTGTACGCACCTATTCCGCCCCAACCTGTGTCTGGTGGGTATTCGCGAGAGATGAAACAAATTCTCATGCATCCCTCCAGTTTATATTCATGTTTTGAAAATCATATTCTTAAAGGCTTTAGCCTTTTTTGATTGTCCAGAAGTCTTCGCCAAGAATATCCCATGGCAGTCTTCTTTCATCAGGCTCGTTAGCATCAAAGCATTGATTGACGAAATAAATCATATTGGCTGGGTTTTGGAAAACATTGGCTAGGCCGTGAGCTACGCCACGTGGTATGTAGAGGGCTTGGGCGCGGCCTGAGCCAAGTACAAAACGCATGCTTTGGTTGTAGGTCGGTGATTCTTTGCGGGCATCAAATAGACCAATTAGTAGTCTGTCATAAGGCATTACGAACCAAACATCTTCTTGGTTGTAGTGCAGGTGAAAGGCTTTGATTGTGCCTGGCAGCATTTGCGAGTAAGTGGTTTGTCTCACTTTGAACTCAGGCAAAATTTGCAAACAGCCATTTTCGTCGAAACGCACTATTTCAGCTAATGAGCCGCCATCGTCATAGAACATGGGCAAGTTGATAATTTGCACACCGTCAATTACGGTTTTCTTTGAATAGTCTTGAACAGACAATTCTTTTTTGTATTCTTGACCGATTGCTTCTGGTGAAAGTGGTTTCAAAATAGTCATTGATTGAGGCACGTTTTTGAGGTGTTTCTGTGGTTGGTTTGTAATTACTCGTACTTGGCCTTAAGAATAACAGATTTGAGCCCAAAGCGGCCCAGTCTCAGGCTGGGGCCTTAACGCTTCTCATTTGCAGGTATTCGTGTAAGGCCTCTTGCCATGGCGTCAGAGGCCGCCCCAATGCCTGTATCAGGTCGCTTTTGTCGAGGGCTGAATAAGCTGGCCGTGGCGCTGGTCTTGGCATGTCTTTGGTTTCGATTGGCAAGACTTCTACTTTTTTACCTTTGCTTTCTAAGTCCTTGACTATCTCGCGAGCAAAATCAAACCAGCTGGTCACGCCATCGTCGGTGGCGTGGTAGATGCCATAGCGCTTTGTTACGATTAGATCGGCAATTATTTCTGAAAGAGTGGCTGTGCTTGTGGGCGAACCAACCTGATCGGCTACAACTTTAATCTGGTCGCGTTCTTCTGCAAGTTTGTAGATGGTGTCAACAAAATTGCGCCCATAGGGGCCATAGAGCCAGCTGGTGCGAACTATGTAATAGTTTTGGCAATGACGCTGAACCGCTAGTTCACCAGCTAATTTCGACTTTCCATATACCGAGATTGGCGCAGTGGGGTCGCTAGTTTTGTAAGGCATATTATTGCTGCCATCAAAGACATAGTCGGTGCTGACGTAGAGCACCGGAATATTGAGCTTACCAGCGGCCCTGGCTACGTTTTCAGTGCCACGTTCGTTAATGGCAAAGGCAGTCTCTTGCTCTGTTTCAGCTTGATCAACTTGAGTATAAGCAGCACAATGCACAATTAAATCTGGGCAGTGTTCTTCTACGACTTGATTGACCAAGTTGCCGTCGGTAATGTCCAAATCTTCTTTGCCAAAGGCAGCGACGTCGTGACCGCGTTTGGCTAAGTAAGGGCTGAGGGTCTGCCCAAGCATGCCACCAGCCCCGGTGACAAGCAATTTCATTTATTGGCTACCAACTCTTTTTTCGCAGCTACGTCAGAACTATGTGGCTTGGTGACAGCTTTCACCCATGCGGTGTTCGATGTGTACCACTTCAGTGTTTCGTGAATACCCGTCTCAAATGTATGTTTTGGTTTCCAGCCGAGTTCTTTTTGAATCTTAGAAGAATCAATGGCATAGCGGCGGTCATGACCAAGGCGATCTTGCACATAGTTGATCATCTCATCACCCTTGCCCAGCTCTTTTAGAACCAGTTTAGTGATTTGCATATTGGTGCGTTCGTTATTGCCGCCAACGTTATAAACTTCGCCAGGCTCGCCTTTGTGGAAGGCTAGGTCAATGGCACTGCAATGATCTTCAACATGCAGCCAATCGCGCACATTGAGGCCGTCACCGTAGACAGGCACTTTAATGCCGTTCAATAAATTGGTGATGAAGAGCGGTATGAGCTTCTCAGGATGCTGGTATGGGCCGTAGTTGTTAGAACAGCGAGTAATTACTACAGGCATGCCAAAGGTATGGAAGTAAGCGCGGCAGAATAAGTCGGCGCTGGCTTTGCTTGATGAATAGGGGCTATTGGGGGCCAGCGGTGTTTCTTCTGTGAAGAGACCAGTTGGTCCAAGCGAACCATATACTTCATCAGTTGATACTTGTGTATAGCGAATTTTATAGTCTTCTGGCTTAAATGGCATCTGAGCCCCATCTTTGCGGCCATATTTGAGAGTGGCTTCCAGTAAAACTTGTGTACCTAATGTGTTCGACTTAACGAACACAGAAGAGTCTTCAATTGAACGGTCAACGTGGCTTTCGGCAGCTAGGTTGATAATGCCGTCGATAGGGCCAAACTTCTTGCCTGATACTATTTCGTCTACTAGTGCGGCATCTTCAACGCGGCCTACAACTAGTTTGTATTTCGGATTTTGAGCAACGTCTTCGAGGTTTTCTCTGTGGCCAGCGTAGGTTTCAGCATCAAGGTTGATGATTTCGTATGCAGGATAGGTCTTAAGCAAGTGGCGAACCAGGTTGCTACCAATGAATCCTAAGCCGCCGGTGATCAGAAGTCTCATGGACAATTTCCTCAAAACATGACTATGCCTAGATTTTCCCTCTCTAGGCCACTTTGGATCAACCCAACCCCTTTCATATAAGGGCTTGAGTGTATGAATATTGTTTTATCTAGCTGCTCAAGTGCGAGCAAAAGCTCTACTTAAACGACCTCTACCTTAGAGTCATCGCCCAGCATCAGCCTGAATGCCTGTGGCTTACCAGTCGAGCGTGTCAGCTCAACGCCGACCCCAATCAGGCTGTCGGCTATGCGGCCATGAAAATCTAATATTTGGGCTTTCTCTCTAAGAATGCTGTGTTCAATTTCTGCATGGCTTACTCTGGCGCCGTCACCGATGGAGGTGAATGGGCCGATATAGGTGTGCTCAAGTACACAGTCTTCGCCAATAACCGCTGGCCCTCGCACTGTGCAGTTGATTAACTTGCTGCCTTTGCCAATGTGCACGCGGCCTGAAACTCGTGAATCGTCGTCGATTGTGCCCAGCATGGCGACATCGGTCATTTCGTCTAGCACTACGCGATTGGCTTCAAGCATGTCATCTTTTTTACCGGTATCAAGCCACCAGCTCTGCAAAATGTGGCTATCGACGCGGTTGCCAGTGCTGATCAATTGTTGAATAGCATCGGTAATTTCAAGCTCGCCGCGCTTGCTTGGCTTGATTTGGTCGATGGCTGTGTGAATTTTGGGAGTGAACAAATAAACCCCAACCAGGGCTAGGTTTGATTTTGGCTTAGCTGGCTTTTCTTCAAGGCCACTGATACGGCCATCTTTATCTAGTACAGCTACACCAAAAGAACTAGGATTAGCTACTTCTTTTAGCAAGATGAAAGCGTCAGGGCCTTCTTCTTCGAAGCGTTTGACCAATGGGCCAACACCATCTTTGATGAGGTTGTCACCCAGGTACATAACAAAGGGCGAATCACCAAGAAAAGGCCGGCCTGTCTTCACTGCGTGAGCTAGGCCCATTGGTTGATCTTGGAGGATATATTCGATGCGTATGCCCCAGCGGCTGCCGTCGCCAACGCAATCTTCAACATCTTTGCCGGTTTCAGGGCTAACGATTATGCCTATTTCTTTGATACCGGCTGCAATTAGGGCTTCAACGCCATAGAAGAGAATGGGTTTGTTGGCGACTGGCAATAATTGTTTCGCCGCTGTGTGCGTGATTGGGCGCATGCGTGTGCCTTTGCCGCCACTGAGAATTAAACCTTTCATTCGTCCCACGTCCTCTTTGTTTTAATTGACTCCGCGTTTGCTGAGAACTGCCTTAAAAGTCATGGCGATAATGCGCCAATCGAGCCAGTAGTTCCAGTTGTCGCAATACCATTTATCGGCTGCAACTTTGACATCATCAGGAAGTTCATCGCGTCCGTTAACTTGGGCCCAGCCTGTGATTCCCGGCATAAACTTCAACACACCACTTGCTTCGCGTTTTGTGGTTAGGTCGGTTTGATTATACAGAGCTGGCCGCGGCCCCACTAAACTCATCTGTCCAAGCACCACGTTAACCAGCTGAGGAAGTTCATCCAGGCTAGTTTTACGCAAAAGCTCACCTACTTTTGTCACCGGGCTCGGCAAGAGCAACATCTGGTCTGTGGGAAGGTCTGGGGTGCCGGTACGCATAGTGCGAAATTTATAAATTTCAAACAATTGGCCATTCTGGCCCACACGCTTTTGTTTGAAAATAATTGGCCCGCGGCTGTCAAGCTTGATTGCCATTGCTATTGCCAAGAGCACTGGGGCGCCCAGTAAAAGGGCGACAGAACAAAGGGTGAAATCGGTAAGTCTCTTGGCAATCATCATCTTTAGTAATTTCGATGGTTAGTATTTTAGTGCAAAACAATAGTGCAAAATATAGATAGGGCGTTAGCTTGAAGAAACAAGGCACTAACTTTGTATGACAAAGCTATTAAAATTTCCTTCTATAGCTTCTTTCGTCCTTGGGCTCTCTTTTTTTGCAATGCAAAGTTCTTTAGCTCAGGGCGACTGGCGGGCGGAACGTGAACTTGGCATGCGTCTGGAGATTGCTAAAAATTTTCCCATTGCTTTGGTGCATTTCAAAAAGGCCCTAGGGGCTGTACCAGTAGATAAAAAAGATGAATCAGCAAATTTGCGGGTGCAGCTTCAGTGTCAAATAGCGACTTGTTATCTGCGTCAAGAGCAACGCCTCAAGGCCTTGCCGTATATCGACGACCTGTTGGTTGCGGTTGCGACCCTGCGTGCTAAGGATGCAATCAAGGCTGATACCGATATGTACTTAGTGGCGCTTCTGGACGAGTGTGAGTCGAATCATGCTAGCGTAGCCAAGACTTCATGGAAGGAATGGCAAGAGTACAACATGCTCAGCCAGAGAATTTGCGAAGTGGCATTGCCTGCAATGTTAACGCCTCGTCGCTATGCTGATAACGCTCGTTGTTTTCTCGCGGCGAGAGACCAGCCCGGTGCCTTAAAGTATTTGAATGCTTATATGAAAACACTGTCGCCATCTAATCCTCATTATCTCGATATGCAACTCAAGCAAGCGGCTTTGCAGAACTTTCTCAATCAACCCGCTATGTTGCGCGATCTCAGTGTTCGTCTTGCTAAAACTAAGTCACCAGCTGAGTTTGCCTGCTTAGTAGGCGCGGCACAGACATGGGCTACCGACTATGACAATGCTGACAAGACATTGAGTAGTGCCTACGAGAAACTGAAAAAGCAAATGAAGTTATCTAATGTTGATGGCATCAATTTGCTGAGTACGCATTTAGAGAACTCTCTTGATTGCGGCCGCTGGGCTGAAGCTGAATCGTTAGCCCGGAAATGCCTGGCTCTCAATCCCCCAGAGCGGATACGCAACCGCTGCCTTTCTTCACTATCTGTCAGCCTCGCCCGTCAGGGTAAGGCGAAAGAGGCTGTACGGGTCAATACTCAGAAGCGTAGCAGCACATACAGCTTCATAGAAGATGAGGAGCGCGACGCCACCGCTGAAACCCTCAAGCGGCGCGCGGGAATGAAATGATAGTTGACCAGACAATGAGTAGATATTGATGCCAAACAAACTAAGTAATGCAAAACTTTCGCTCAAGCTATTTACTGTGCTGCACAGGTCGACTGTGGCTGTACAGAGACCAGCCTGGCATCAGATTCAGCAAGCTGGTCTTGGGCCTAGTGATTTTGCTGTTTTAGAAGTGTTGCTTCATAAAGGTAGTTTGCCCATCAGCACCATTGGTAGCAAAATTCTTCTCACCAATGGCTCAATGACCACAGCCGTTGATAGGCTTGCGGCCAAAGGGCTGGTAGAGCGCGTTGAGCACGAGAGCGATAGACGCACGAAGATAGTGTCTCTGACTAGCAAAGGCCGAGCGCTAATTGAACCGATTTTTGTTGAGCACGCTGCTGTCATAGAAGCAGCCACTGCTGGTTTAACCTACGATGAGAAGCTTCAATTCGTCGAATTGGCAAAGAAACTGGGTAAATATGCAGCATCAGCTAATTTAGGTTTAGATTGAACCTCTGACTGATTTATGACATCAGCTCTTTTGACAAGGGAAGTAGTTGATATTGCGAGCAAACGCGATTATTTTCCACGAATCAGGGGGGGGTGATATTAGCCAATGACAACAAAGAAGGATTCAAAAGCCACCAGAGGCAAGTCGCTCTCGCACAATCCGGAAATGGAGGATCTCCCTGCCGTGTTGCTCGGCTACGATCATTTTCTTGAAGCGCTGAAAGAGCAAATTCGCATAGCGCAAGTGAACGCGGCCGTTACGCTCAATGCTCAGTTAATCGAGTTCTACTTCAACATTGGCAGAGCTATTGTTGAGCGCCAAGAAGAAGCTGGCTGGGGTAATGCTGTCCTTGAACGTATCAGCAAAGACCTGATTGAAGCATTTCCAGGCATGAAAGGATTTTCTCAGCGCAATTTATATCGAATGAGAACGTTCTATATGGCATATCGAGAGGATTCAGGAATTTTTGCCACAGCTGTGGCAAAAATTCCATGGGGGCACAATATTATCATTCTGGACAAGATCAAAGACGCTCCGGAGCGTGCTTGGTATGTCCAGCGAACAGTGGAACATGGTTGGTCCAGAAATATTCTGGAAATTCAAATTGAGAGTGATCTTTACCGCCGTCACGGGAGCGCCGTCACTAACTTCACCAAGACCCTACCCGCCCCTCAATCTGATTTGGCGCGTCAGATTCTCAAAGACCCGTACAATTTCGATTTTCTTACTCTTGATTCTGAAGCTCACGAGCGGGATATTGAGAAATCGCTGGTCGATCACATTCAGCAATTTCTCATAGAGCTTGGGGTGGGTTTTGCTTTTGTTGGACGGCAATTCCACATGGAGCTTGGTGAGCAAGACTTTTATATCGACTTGCTTTTCTATCATTTGAAGTTGCGTTGCTATGTGGTAATTGAGCTGAAAGGTGGGGATTTCAAACCAGAGTATGCAGGCCAACTAAATTTCTATCTTTCGGCAGTTGATGACCTGCTGCGGCACGCCGACGACAAGCCAAGTATTGGATTATTGCTCTGTAGAAAAAAGAACAAGTTGGTAGCGGAATACGCGCTTCGTGATATCAATAAGCCAATTGGAATTTCAGAGATTCGTTTGAGTGATGCACTGCCTAAAGACCTGAAGGGCAATCTGCCTACAATTGAAGAATTGGAACAAAGGCTCGGCGACATTGCCGTTCAGCCCGATTCTTGAATTGTGAACAGATGCTAGTGCAGCAGACAGCTACAATGACCTAAAATTGGCTGATGCTTTTATCTGTCATTGTCGTTAGTTGGAATACAAGAGAGCTTTTGCGGGCCTGTTTGGCCTCGCTCAGGCAAGAGCTGGTAGCCTTGACCGGCTCGGACGAACTGAAAGATGTAGAAGTATTTGTTATTGACAACGCTTCTGCCGACCAGTCTGCTGAAATGGTCGCAGAGGCTCATCCCTGGGTTAAGCTCACAGCCAACGCTGACAATCGGGGCTTTGCTGCTGGTAACAATCAAGCTCTTGCCCATGCCACTGGTCAGTTTGTTTTATTGCTCAATCCTGACACTGAAATCGTTCCTGGTGCCCTCAAAACTCTTTTGAATTTCTTTGACACCCACCCTAAAGCTGGTGTTGTAGCGCCACAGCTCTTAAACACAGATGGCTCAATTCAAAGATCTTGTCGCGCTTTCCCTACTTTTTTAGGTATGGTTTTTGAATTAATTGGTTTAAGTCGCATGTTCCCAGCCGGTTCTAGCTATGGCCAGAAATTCCGCGAATACAAAATGCTCGATTGGAATCATGACGATGAGCGGCAAGTAGACCAGCCAGAAGGCGCTTGTTTGATGATTAAGCGTCAGCTACTAGATGAGATTGGCACTCTTGATGAAGGTTTCTTCATGCTTTTTGAAGAAGTAGATTGGTGTTTTCGCGCTAAAAAAGCGGGCTGGGAAATTTGGTTTACCCCGACCGCCCAAGTGCTGCACCACTATGGTCAGTCTATTAAGCAAGTCAAAGTGCGCATGATTCTCTCGTCGCACAAGGGTCTTTATCGCTTTTGGCATAAACACTATCGCGGCAACCGCTGGTGGCTTGATGGTATCGCCTACAGTGGCTTAATGGCCCTTGCTTATGTTCGCATTGCCGCTTATCGGCTGCGTGGTCTTGTTAGTAGCTCTTGAGCGGGTGAGCAATTGAAGGCACTTGGCAGATTTGCGATAACCTTGATTGCATTTCTTACTGTTTTGTTTGGCCTCGCTTCTTCTTCTTGCCTAGCTGCCGAGCCGTTATCTTCGTCGCCAGTTGCACTCAACGAAAGTGGCTTTGTCGAACCCCCTGCCAATGCTATGCAAATGGCTCGACTGCTCAATGTCGTTGAAGTGATGAAAGACTTGAGAGAGAAAGTTGCGATAAGCGATTCAAGTCAAGTAAAGCAAACAGAAACAACTAAGCAAACAAGCGATGACCTGATTCAGATCCTCTTGTTGCGGCAGAAGTTGTCACGGGCTGTGCAATACGCTTCTCTTGAGCTAGAAGAAGCGCTGGCTAACATAGACGGTGACATCGCCTCGAACAGCATGCAACTGTCATTTTTTACAGCTAAGCACGATCGCTCGGCTCTGTTGAATGGCATGACCACATTTATTGCATCAGGCACGCTGGGTGTTTTGGACAGCAGTTTGGGTATCAATCAAGCTGCGCCAATACCAAATATCTTCGGTATTGCAGGCAATTCGGTGGCAATTGTCCTGCCGCTTTTGGGGCTTTATCCCCCAAAGTACAAGAATCCAGAGGCGGGCCAGCGCAAAGGCAATATGCTGGCCCCAATATTTGGACGACCATACAGCGGGGCAGGCTATGACCCATTGATCTGGAGCTATTTAGAAGCTATCCCTGTCGTTCCTCCTGTCGCTGCTGCCTCTGCTAGTGGCAAAGCTTCAGCACCACCAGCAGGTGAAACCCGTCGCGAGCATTTGCTGAGAGACTGGCAGTCGTATCGAGGCCTGACCAAAGGCTCACAGAGTAAGCCCTTTATTGATCAAGTCAGCGGTGTTTCAGCCAGAGACAGTCGAATCAGTCTAGATCTATTGAAAGCGCGCTCTGAGTTTCTCGTTGACTTGCGAGCCGTTATTCAGCAGATGTACAAAGATATTTCGGATCTCAATTCATACCTCATGACACTCTAAAACCGGAGTCGCTAAATACCAGAATGGTAAAAAGTTGCTAAGTCGATTGAAGCGGAAGTGAAACTTTTGCCTTTCCTTTTCGTATGAGAGTGCAAGCTACAAAAGAAGCTTGACATCCGTCCTAAAGTTCGTGACTCGAAAGTAGCTGTGTTAGTTGAGCCGGACCTGATTTACAAGCTTGATGAAGAGGATAGAACATGAAACCGAAGCAGAAGACTTTAGTGGTTGATGATCAGGCTTTAAATCGCATAGCAACGGCAGTTGTGCTTGAGGATTTGGGTTTCGAAGTTCATCTGGCGGCCAGTGGCAGAGAGGCATTGCTGCAGTTTCGGGCCAATAAATATGACGTAATTGTCATGGACTATGAAATGCCAGAGATGAATGGGTTGGACTGCAGTCAGCGTATTCGTGAAATAGAAGGCACTAGCGGTAGCGACGTTGACCGAGTGACTATCATTGCCTTTTCAGGCAGCTTGGAAGAGGATATTCGCGAAAGATGCCTTCAGGCTGGCATAGATGCTTTCGTTGCTAAGTCAGGCAATAGCCAGCAGTTGATAGATGTTGTTAACCGGTTCACTGGTTAACTGACTGGCTCAAATGCAAGTGAAAGTGGTGGGAAGTTCTTAAGGTGGCATAAGGCATTAGTGGGTGCTTTATACTGTCTTTTCCCGTCATTCTGGTTAAGAGCTTTTAGTGCCAACCGATAGCCTCATTAAGTCCGCAGAGCCATCAACCAGCCGATTTTCGGTTAAGTGGGTTCGCCCAATTTTAGGCAGTGTAGGTTGTCTTACTATTGTTCTCTTGTTTTCGGTTGAGCTTGGCGTTCGAGTGGTAAAGCCGCTCACAATGCTCAATGCAACGGGTTTGACTACCCTCAATCAATACTACGTAGTCTCGAAGCTTCCAGAGTTTCTCGATTCCAGTAGCCAACCAGACGTTATTATGACCGGGTCTTCGCTGTTTCTCCACCCAGCTGTAAGGTGTGATGATCGCTTTAGCGGCAGGCGTACCCGCTATGATGCTCTATACATTCGTGATTTTATTGACCCCTACGTCAATTGTGATTATCTCGCCAGCTTGCTCAAAAAGTCGTCTGGTAAGCCTGTCTCTATCACTAACCTGGCAACGGCTGGGGCGTTATTTTCAGATCAATACATGGTCCTGAAAAAATGTATTGCAAAGGGAAAGACGCCCAAAGTTGTTGTTTGCGATATTTCGCCGCGTTCGTTTCTCGATAGAAATCAAACGGAGATTGAGAAGACACCGGTCTATCTCGTCATGGCAGACTATCTGAGCCTTGACGATTTGATTGAAGCGAAAGCGAGCTTATCTTCAATTTTGCAATCGTTTGTTGGCTCTAAGTGGTCTTATTTGAGAGACCGAACAGACTATCGAGAAGTCTTTAAAAATTTTGCTTGTCGCCTTACTGGTCATCCTGGAGACCTTTTTTCTGCAAAAAATCGTGAGCAAGAAAACGTCAATGCCGAACCGGCAAACTCTGACGGCAAGGTCGCAGTGTTACCTATGAAGCCTGTTAAGAATGAGCCTTTGTATACACCCAAAGCTTTCGACAAACGTGACCTGAAATATTATAAGCAAGTCTATTTGCCGATTGATTGGAAGATGTATGCCAAAGAGATGGAATTTCTTCGTCTCTACCTGGAGTTAGCGCGGGCCAAGCATATTGCAGTGGTCATGGTAGAGGTGCCACTACCTAAAGCTAACCTTGCTCTTCTACCTGATGGCTTAAGAAGCAAATATCAATCAGACGCGGCTGCCTTAGCAGCCCAGTACAAAGCTAACTTGGTTGAACCAGCTACTTCTTCAGAGTTTCTTGACTCAGACTTTGAAGACAACGCACACCTTAACGCCGACGGGGGTGAAAAGATGTATAAATCGATTACACCGGCAATCGGTGCGTCTCTAAATTAGCTACCCCTAGCAAGCCCTAACGTGGTGGCGGAGGAGGAGGCGGCGGTGGAGTTTCTTGACGTGGAGCAGGTTGCTGCTGTTGTTGCTGCTGATATAGGTTGTAGAGATATGCCTGAAGCTCTTGTTCGCTCGTGTTTGAGCCTTGCTTACCAGCTAAAGCTTGACCAGCAAAGCCAATACTGCAGGTTGCAACTATCATTAGGGCTAGGACAGTAGATTTTCTCTTCACAATAGATCCCGAAGACATCTTGTTAATTGGCTGTTGTAAGACAGCCTTCAGTAAGTATATGTATTGAATTGACCGATTGCGAATCTTGACATCGCTTTCGCGCTTTATATTTAGGTGAAAATGTGTTGCGAAGTGCCTGGCTCTGTGTTCATAGAGGCCACAGGCCGCACGATGCTCACGAATGCTAGAAGGGTCGTTTACATCACCTGGTGGTGCACCGTCTACGGTAGAGTGTTTCTTGCAGATAGAAATTACTTCTACATCATGGCCAGCTTCAAGTAGGGCTTGAGCAGGTTGATAAGTATATGCTCCAATGCCACCCCACCCCGTTTCTGGTGGGTATTTTCGCGATATTAGACAGATTCGCAAGGGGTAAACTTTCCAGAAAATTTCAAACAGGACTCGTCAAGTTATGAACAAGCATAACTGATTGACTAAATGCAGAGTGCGTAGGTGCTATGAGTGAGGTGATAAAAACTTTAAGAGTACGCTGGCAAATCAACTCAGGCTTAGATTGTTGGCTTAGACTGTTGGTTGAAATAATGGATGGTACATTGGCATCAGACCAATATGAACGGTGGCCTATAGATTGACGGTCGTTGCTAGCGAAAATAAATGCGATTGGGTGCTGCTGGTGATTTGCCTATGCTTCTCGCTGGCACTAGGACTGTGGTGGTTGCTTGACCACACTTATCCCCAGTGGGATGCAGCTAACCATACGAAGGCTGCGGTGCATATTGCTAGCTTGCTCAAGCATGCCCATGTATTCAACGGTGCTTGGTATAGAGAGTTTCTAGCAGTCGATTATCAATATCCGCTAGTAGTCAATTTCATTAACGGCTTTTTTAAGGTCATATTCGGTGTAACGCGCTTAAGTGAAGTTGTGGCTTATGTTCTCTATCAGATGATTCTAGTAGTTAGCGTCTATGGGCTGGGCCGTGTTCTGCTAAAAGATCGACTTGGCGCCGCTATGGCAGCTGTTCTTGTAAACTTCTATCCACTAGTTAGTTCGCTTTCGCATGTGCAATTGCTAGATTATGGCAGTCTCTGCTTCAATGCTTTTGCTCTCTATGGAATTGCTCGCTGGGTGGAAAAGCAAGGGAATTTGGAATTGCTACTGATGACCACAGGAATTACGCTGGCAGCCAACTGCAAGCAGATTTCAGCCTTCTTCGTTATCGTGCCGTGCATGTTTCTTTTTCTTCGTTGTCTGTTTAAGCGTGACTATAAAAGACTGAGAGATTTAGTCATTGCCGGTGGTGTCACGACGCTATTGCTCGCTGTTTGGGTGTTGCCGAATTACAGTAAGTTGCGTGCCGCTCAATTGATAAGTAGTGCGGAGTGTCTCAAAGAAGGAAGCTATTTGAGCGTTTGCGCTAGCCATGCTGAGAGCTACTTGACTGGTCTCCCTCTGATACTTTCGCCTTTTTTGTTTGCGGTGGCATTGATTGCTGTTTTTTCTCTTCTATTTAAAAAATATTCGTTTAGGCGGCTCTGGTTGCCTATAACTGCTAATTTGAGTGGTATCGCAATTATGTGCTTGATTGCTGCCAGTCGCCCAGAGCTGAGATATATCGCACCAATTACGATAACAGCAGCTCTGGTTACGGCTCTTTGGCTGTCTCAACTCTGGCGCACGAAAAACCTTGTGGCACGCTCGTCTGTTTGCTTGATTGGCTTGCTGGCTGTGCTGCAGTTTCTTGTCTTCAACTATTCACCCTATCCTATTGCGATTTCTCCCGCCCTGGCTGCTAGTTGCAAAGGATTAATTCAAGGACCCTTGAAAGAAGGAGCTGTTGAGCCACCGACCAACCCGCTTCCGACGGGTGACTTGTGGCGGCAGGAGTGGATAATAGACACAGTTCACTCATCTGGCCCCGCCGCTCGCTTGAATGTATTGCCAAGTATTGCCGAAATCAGCGTGCATACTCTTGAAGTTGTGGCACTCTACAAAAAGGCAGTTTTCGATATTAGTACCTTTAGACGATTCACCCTGGGCGGTGATATTGTTGCCTACGATCAGCAAGCGATTGACTACTACAATTGGTATGCCGTTAAAAGCGGTAAGCAAAGTGGCTTCAAATTCGCCGATCGAAACAGTGAAGATAATTACAATCGAATTCAGGCTTACATCGAGAATTCAGGCTTGTTTGAGTTGATTGGTGAGCGGCGATTGCCTGACGGTAGTACTCTGAGGCTCTACCGACGGCGTTGACTATAATTTACCTAAAGCGAGTCTAATAATTGCTGCGCAGTCAGCGCTCTAACTCACAGAAGGGGGGTGCTATCATGGAGCCCATGCGCCATTTGCATTGCCCAGGGGAAGACCATAGATGATTTTCACAAGCGCTGAATACATTCTCTTTCTTCCTGTCATCGTTTTCCTTTTTTGGATATTGCCTAGAGTCTGCCGGCTTCCCATGCTTTTGCTGGCCAGCTATTACTTCTATATGAGCTTTATTCCGCAGTTCATTCTATTGATTTTGCCGATGACCTTATACAACTGGCTCTGGGGCAAGTTGATGGTCAAAGACCACACTAACAAGAAATTGTTGGGTATCGGTATTGCAGTCAATTTGATTATCTTAGGCGTGTTTAAGTACGCCAATTTCTTTGCTGATTCATTCGGTGCCGTGGCGAAAGCTGCTACCGGTAGGGCGATGCATTTCGACTTACATATCATTCTGCCATTGGGTATCTCATTCTTTACTTTCGAGTTCATTCACTATTTGTTTGAGATTTATCGCGGTAAAAAACCGATTGATTCTTTTGTGCTGTTCGCGCTCTTTGCCGCCTTCTTCCCCACTCAGATTGCTGGTCCGATTAAACGCTATCCTGATTTTGTCGAGCAGATGCAGGCTGACAATAAGATCAAGCTCTCATATTTTGACGAGGGCGTGCCGCTAATTATTATTGGTATGGCTAAGAAATTACTGCTCGCAGATAATTTGGCAGTGTTTGTGCAAATGGGTGTTAGTGGGCCTTCAAACTACAGCGGGCTTGAGCTATGGCTGTTCGCCTACGCTTTTGCTTTTCAGATATATTTCGACTTCTCTGGTTATACCGATATCGGCCGAGGTTCGGCTATGTTGTTTGGCTATCACATACCAATCAACTTCAACATGCCGTACATAGCCAGCAATATGTCTGATTTTTGGAAGCGTTGGCATGTTTCTTTATCGAGCTGGTTGCGTGATTATCTCTTCATTCCCCTCGGTGGTTCCCGTGGTAGTCGCCTGCAAATCAATCGCAATTTGTTCTTGACCATGGCTCTTGGTGGCCTTTGGCACGGGGCATCTTGGAATTTTGTAGTCTGGGGTGTGTTTCACGGTTTAGCACTAATAGTGCACCGTGAGTTTTCAATGTGGAAAGAGTCTACGGTAAGTTTGAAGAACTTTCTTGATCAGAAAGTGGTGGCATTTTTCTGGCGCTATTTCTCAATCTTTTTGACATTCCAAGCTGTTTGTATTGGCTGGGTGTTCTTCCGCATACAAGATATTAGTTTAGCCTGGGTGATGGTGCGGCGCATGATCACTCTGCGGCCGATGTTTAGTATGCCTTCGCCAGATCACTTTATCGTCATGAAGCCAGACTTGCCGGTAGTGGTGCCAGTTGTGATGATCATGGTTGCTTTGCTTTTGCTAACCAATATTCCTATTTCTGCTTTGAACGAGAAAAAGGTATTTCAGAATTTGCCGGCATTCGTAAAAGCTGCCTACTGTGCTGTTTTGATTCTCGCTATAGTGACCTTCTTGCCTGATACGTCACAGCCATTTATCTATTTCCAGTTTTAATAGTTCCAGTTTTAATCTTCAATCTTCTCTTTGCTTTGAACTTTTAGACGCCTTTGAGCGTTGTTATAGACATGTGAGCTTTGAGGTTGAGGCCATGATAGAGTCGTTTTTTTCGTTTCTGAGGCCGGTTATTGGCGCGTGCACGGGTTTCGAGATGTCGTGTCTTGTGGCGGGAGTCTTTTTCACCGCTTCTTATGTATTGGTGCTGGGTCTTTGGATTATTGCAATTCAGTCTTCGTCTAGTTAAGCCCTATCTAAGGTCTGCTTTGGCAAATGGTGATTTACTTGACATTTGATTGGTTGTCTTAAGGCGCGGTTCCGTTTGAGCAATCCTGCAGAGCGTCCACCTTCTTACTTGCCCGCAGTTGATGGCTTGCGCGCGCTATCAATTTTGGCAGTACTGGCTTTTCATGGCGTCGATTTTTTGCGCTCAATGCTCGGTAAGCATGGCTGGCTAGGTGTTGATGTTTTTTTTGTGGTATCTGGGTTTCTTATTTCTCGTTTGGCCATAGCCGAGATAGATCGTACTGGTCGTCTTGATGTACGTCGTTTTTTTGTCAGTCGTATTCTTCGTATTTCGCCAGCTATTTGGGTTCTACTTAGTGTTTACGCACTTACCAATCCGCTAGGTTCTGACAGTATTTTTCAAGCGGTAACTTTGGCTGCTTTGAACTTTTCTGATTATGACGTTGCCTTAGGTTGGAACAATTCGGTCGAATCGGGACTTAGCTTTTGCTGGTCGCTGGCCGTGGAAGAAAAGTTCTATTTACTTTTTCCGTTTCTTGTTCTTCTCTACAAGCGCTTTCGCTCACCATTGTGTTTAGTAATGCTTCTGGGGCTGGCTGAGTTTTGGAAGTTTACTCAAGTTACTGCCACTACCGATGCACTTCGGTTGATGGGGGCTTTTGACATTCGCTTCGATGAAATTTTGATTGGCTGTTTGGCTGCCAGCTTGTTAGATAACAAAGAGCGCTACTCTGGCTTCTTCAATATTTTATCGAAACCGTTTGTTCCTGTTCTTCTGTTTCTTGCGGTAATGTACTTCTTTCGTCACTTTGTATATCCACCCGCTCTGTTTACACTTAGTCAAAAACAGCTGTGTTGGGTCGTTTCAATTCCTATTTTTGCTGCTCTGGTTGGTTTGCTGTTGCTTTCTCTCACTGCCGTTCAAGAGAAAGGGAAACCATGCTTACTTTCTCGGGCGCTTAGCTGCCCACCAATGATTGCTCTAGGTCGCTTGTCTTATAGCTTGTATCTTTGGCATGGCTTAGCTTTTCTGGTGGCTGCAAGTCTTGTTTTGCCAGAGCCGTGGCAGATGGATGTGGCTAAATTGGCTACGGCAATATTTATGGCTTTCATTTCTTATTCTCTCGTTGAAAAACCCTTTTTGAAGATCAAGAAGCAACTAACATCCTCTGCTGCATTTAGATCATTGAATCATGTGCCATTGGGAGTTGACCAGAGGTCTGAAGTTGCTGTTAGTTCGGTACCTTTAGAACGCGAACTAACAGTTGTTCGTTAGTCAGACTCATTACACTAATCAAATGTAGTTGTGTCCTCGCTCTCCTAAGCCGCCGGCGCCGACCAACCAAAGCAATCTAAGGTGTCGTCGATAGTAAGGTTGTTTTCCATGGCGTATGTAACGGCAATGGTGGCTTGTTCCAGCTGTATCAAATTATGGTCAAGGTAGGTTTTACACTGAGCTGCTAGTTCGAGCACTCTCTGGTCGATTAGATGGGCGTCAAACAGTGTTTTTAAAAGTGATTGTCTGTTGGCTAAAGCCAGAGCTGTAGCTATTTGTAGCTCTTTGTCTGAGAGTAGGCCAGCCTTTTTAAGAATATCAGTGACTTCAAATTTTGGTTTGTCATCGGGGTCTTCTTCACCCATTTCGTTTAGTGACGAAAGCGCTAAGTTGAGCTCTTCGTGCGAAGTGGCAAACTGAATTTTTTTGACTAACTGTGCAGCTTGATCTTCAAATAGCATACCTTCGCGAATCATCTTCAGTAAGTGATTGATTGCCTGCATGCAAATGGCAGTGGCGAAGCCGTTTTCTGCCATTACTTGTTCCAGTGGTTTGTTTTCAGTGGCTTCCAGTTCGCGGGCACCCATTAATTGGCTCTCTGAAATGGCACCGGCCATAACCAATAGTTCGCCAGGGCCGAAGTCTTCAGCAGCAGGGCTGGGGTCAATATTGTTTTCTTGCAGAGATTTAGTCAGGGCAATTGATCTAAGCCTGGCCGACTTAAGGGCATATATAATTTTGTCGCGTTCTGCTACCTCGCGTCTGATTAGTTGTTGAGCCATTAAGGCTGAATTCAAGCCGGTTCGCGAGATAATTCCGCGGCTAAGTAAGACCATTCCGAGTGGCAGACCTGTTTCTGTTGCTGAAACTAGACCGTCTTCTATTTGCTTGGGTGAGGCAAAGCCTGCTTGCATCAATATTTCGCCCAGTCTATTGCTAGTTGGCACTGGCTTTGAAACCGCTTTAGGTGCAAGTTTGAGCAAAGCCTGGTCAAGGCTTAGGTTCTCGTGGGCGACCAGTCCTAGGGCTCTTACGCCGTGTTCGACAGGTAAGGCCTTGTCTTTTATGCGCGACTGTACTTCCACTGCTGTGGCCAAAATATTGTCGGCAACGTGACCATGCATTGTCAAAATGCGCCCTATAGGCAGCCTCATCTTGATAGCAAGACGATTAACCTCGTCGAGAAGATTAGGTTCGATAATGCCACTGCGAACGAGGAGGTCCCCGATTTGCAGCATGGCATTGTTGGCAGTTTCCTCAGTCATCAATCTCTCTTACTGGTGCGAGCAAGAACTATTGGGAAAGTTCCTTTCTTCGCTTCATCATGGGCATCTACAGCAGACCGAATCAATGATTCGAGATCTTCACCGTCAGCCGGCAGGTTCGCCACACCGAATGCCAGTGAGAGATTGGCTTTGTCAATTCCTGGTGCCAGTGGTGTCACGGTCAGTGCATCGAGTACGCGATTGGCTACAAATGCCGCTTGTGAGGCTTTTGTGTTTGGCATCATGATGGCAAAATCTTGGCCGTAGAAGTGTGCCAGTGTATCAAGCGGTCGCTTAACTAGCCCTATTCTCAATGCTGCAGTTTGTAGTGCTTGCACTGGTAAGGGGTCTTTTTCAATAATGCCACTGCCACCGGTACGTTTTAGCATTAGTTCGAAAACAACTAATGACATTGGCCAGTTGTAGGCCTCGTAGCGGTAGAATTCATACTCCATAAAGTAGAGCAGAGCTTCGCAGCTCATTAGCCCTGTGTCTGTGCGAATGAAATTGTAGGCGAGGTTTTGAATAATTGATTTTGATTCGCCAAGAAAGTCTAGAGCGCCACCACGGGTGGCGGCAGGTGGGCGAATTTCAATTAGACCGCAGTAGAGTAGGTTGAATAGCAATGGGGCCCATTGAGTCTGCTCCATCGGCCGGTCTCTGAGCAAATCAGTAAAGGTAGTTTTGTGCTTCAGTGATTCATAGACTTCTTTTTGGGTGTTGAAGTCTAGGGGCACACCTTTAGATAGCATCAGCTTCAGTTCTGGTTCTCCCAGATTCTTTTGCTTTTGAATAATCGTCGATTCGTACACTAGACCGGCTTTCTCTAGGTGCTTGAGCTGGTCGAGCAAAGCAATGCCTTCCATCACCGACGATTGCAAGCTCTTCTCGACAGACTGCATTTCGGTACGCACGCCAGGCTTGAATAAGAAGGTGCCAGATCTCCAGGTGACTAGCTCTTTGATTGCTTCATCGCCGCGATTGTTTGAGGTTTGGGCATCCTTAGGAATTCCATTCTCAAAATATACATGTCCAACAGCTGCGGGGCCCACCACTTCTAGCTTGCCCGTGACTTGCTGCATGCCGATGGTGGTTAAGACGTTATTCATCGGGTTTTGTTCGATAGTGCCTTCTATCGAATTAGTCTTAACTGGTGCAGCCGCGATGGTTGCCGGTGCTTCTGAGAAGAAATCAGCTGGAAGAGTTCCTTCTGGCATGCTTTGGGCGCCTGCTGGGCCAACTGGAGGCGCCGGGCGCTGAGCGGGGTTAAAGCCGCCAGTGCTCTGAGCTTGACTAGGTTGCTGGAAGTTGCCCGTGTTTGGGCTTGCGGCTTGAGCCTGCTGTATGGCTTGGGCCATGCCTGTGCTTTGCATGCCTGCTTGCGATTGTTGCTGGAAGGCTGCCGCTTGTGGGCTCTGGAAGCTACCCTGTTGTTGATTTTGAAAAGTACCAGTCGGCGGGCTTTGGAAGCCTCCCGTTTGTTGGCTCTGGAAATTACCGGTCTGGGGGCTCTGGAAGCCGCCGCTGCCCTGCAAAGAATTGTTTTGAAAAGGGTTATTTTGAGGTGTGGGAACAGGGTCAGCTGTTCTCCAACCGTCATTGGCAGCGGGCGCAGCTGAGGCCGCTTGGTTAAACCCCCCTAGCTGCTGCTGGGGGAAGCTCTGACCGCTCAATTGCCCCTGGTTGGCCGATGTGGAGAAACTGCCGGAAGCAGTAGAATTGCCCGAAATTGATGTGCCCGGTGGCGACATTGCTGGCATGCCTTGGCGGGTACCGAACTGGCCGCTGGCTACTGGATTAAACCCACCGGTAGAATTGACAGCCTGAACTGTGCCTGTGGTCTTTTGGTGAGCCACATCTAGCATAGCTACGACGTCGTAAATCATGTGTACGTCTGAAGTCTCGAAACGCCAGACCATTTTTGATTCACGGCCGTTGTTTTCCCAGATGTTCCAGATTGGGTGGGGCGTGACCCTATCGAACTTGACATGTATGCTGTAGCTCATGCTTGAGTTCGGCACTTGCCAAACAAGTTCAACCTCGCGGGCCCGATTTTCTCTGGCCTGCTCGTAGAGTTGCGTCAGCTCTTTAACGCCAGGGGCGGTAGTTTGCTTCGGTAACCTGATTTTAGACTGATCTGAGCCTCTACCTGGACGGAACATATGGAATTCTTCGTTAGTAAGTTAAGTGTACTAGTTTTAAGTTTACTAGTCTAAAGTACCACGGCAGCGTTGACATCAATCGTAGTCAATATGCTTCAGGAACTGTCACTTTATTTCTAAGCTCCTATTATCTGACGGTCAGTGCTTGTTAACTAGATCGTTAGCAATTTTTGTTGCTAGCTGATCAGCTATGAAATTATGCATCAGCTTCGAGTAGTGACTGCCCTCTAAGAAATAGGGATGATAGTCACGGTCTATGGCATTTTTTTGCAAAAGAACATCGATATTAATGTAGTCAGCCTTGGCTGCCCTAGCCGTTTCTTCTAGCTGGCTTGTTTCAACTTTGTTTTGACTGAGGACATATTCTCCTGGGTGCACCATTGGTGTGCGCATGATGAGCATGGTAGTGTGATTGTCGGCACATTCTTGAGCGAAATTCTTAATCAGGGCGTCGATTATGTACCAGTAGCAGGTGACAAATTTTTCTCGTGTACTTTCGTTTGCTATCTTCACGGTTGCTGACTTCTTGCTGGCAAGCGGCAGAGTGAAGCTGGCTGAGTTCTGCTGTATGCGGCCAATTGTGCTCCAGATGCGGCTGTGCTCTCGTAAGAAATGAGTACTGGCAATGCGCTTACCTTCTTTCGACTTAGCAAAATTAGCAACTGCAGTATTGTCATAATTGAGTGTGCCGTCTTCTTGCGGAAATAACATCGGTCGAACAAAAGCCAGTGACTGTGTGCTATCTGGTAATACTTTTTCTGTTTCGCCGACTCTATAGGCGACAATTACAAGGTCTGGCTCAAAGTTTTTTGCCAAGGTTTGATAGCGCAAATAGTCTTGCGCTAACGAGTAATTTGATACGCCAAAATTAAGTACCTGAACTGGTTTACCAAGTTTTATACGGAGTTTGTCAGCCAGTAGGCTACAGTAATTTTGCTCTCTTGGTACTTGCAAAGATTCAACGTACGAATCACCAAAGACGGCAATGCGAAATGTATTGGTTGGCTTGCTGACAGTGATCTCATTATTTTGCATGCCGAAAGTATTAAAGCGAAAACTCCCAAATCCTTCGTTTCTTTGGGTAACTCGTTTGTTGGCAAACGGCTTGAAGCCCATCTTAGAATCGGGCATGAGGTGGTCTGACTCACCAATCCGGGCTAAGTAAAATACTGCTTCCAATAGACAGAGGCAAATGATGCTGTAGGGAATAATTTGCAGAGTAGCCTTGAGCCAAGGATAAGCAGTTTTGGTGCCACTGGCGGTGGCGCTTGAATCTTTTTTGTTGCTCGAAGCTAGATTGCTTTTCAACTACGTAAAACCTAGAACTGGAAGTAAATAAAAGGAGTTTTGCCAGCTGGCGAGAGCCCGATGGTGCAGATGAAGAAGCATACGTAGGCCGCCAGGCGTGCTGGTGCCAAGGGCCACAGTTTGTCTCTTAGTGTTGAAGAAATCGACCTTAGCCAGAGCTCCCTTTTATCAACGACTAACCGCCCTGTTAGATAGACAACTGCGGCTGTTCCAACCGGGTATTTATCGAGCGATTCGGCCAAGCAATTTGAACTCTGCAGCGAGCACATGGCCTGTAAAAGCTGCAGGCTTTGGGCGATTGTGTCGGCTCTAAAGAACACCCAGCCCACCAATACAAATAAGAATGTCACCAGAACAGAAAGTACTACACCAATAGAGGTGCCATGAAATTTTCTCAAAGCACCGGCAAAAGCGCTTTCGCTTTTTGCAAAAGCATCATAGCTATGGCAAAAAACTAGGCCGACACCATGGAAAGCCCCCCAGACAACGTAGTGCCAAGAGGCCCCGTGCCATAGGCCGCCTAGGAGCATCGTTATGATCAAATTCGTGTGACGCCTAGCTAAGCTGCACTTACTGCCTCCTAGGGGAATATAGAGGTAGTCGCGCAACCAAGACGAGAGGGAGATGTGCCACCTCTTCCAGAAATCAGGCAGGTTTTTGGCTATATATGGCCAATTGAAATTGTCTGGCAGATCGAAGCCCAGCATTATTGCTGAGCCCCTACCCATATCGGTATAGCCAGAAAAATCACAATAAATTTGAACGGCAAAGGCGCAGGCCGCTATCCATGCTTCAAGCCCACCAATAGTGCTGGCGTTAGAAAAGCCAGCGCTGACTATTGGGGCGAGGTTGTCGGCAATTGCCACTTTTTTGAACAGGCCTTGCAGAATTAAGCGCAGGCCGCGTTCAAGGCCGCCAGCAGAGAAGACGTGAGGGTGCTCTAGTTGTTTTATAAAATCTTGGTAACGCTTTATCGGGCCGGCGATTTGAGAGGGGAAGAATGAGGCGAATAACGAAAAGTTGACGAAGTTGGCGATTGGCTTACCGCCTTTGTATACGTCCGTTAGATAGTGAATGAATTCAAATACAAAAAAAGAAATACCAAGCGGTAAAAGTATGTGCTGTAGGGGAAAACTCATTGCCTGTGGCTGTAGTTGAAGTAAGGGGCCAAAGGCTAGGGTGGCTTTGTTCCAACTTTCGATAGCAAAGTCTGCATACTTGTAGTAGCTGAGTGTGGCTAGATTGAATGCGACGCCAAGGACCAGATACAGGCCTGAGTGCTTCCTTTTGCTGATTGCCTGACCCAATAGGTAATTGGTTACAGTCAAGGCTGCTATAAGGAAACCATAGATTGGCAGCCAGCTCATGTAGAAAAAGAGACTTGCTACTAGCAGAAAAATAGAGCGAAAACGGTGAGGCAATAGCCAAAAGGCCAGCACTACCACCGGGAGAAATAGCAAGTAATTAAGGCTATTAAAGAGCAATTGTTAGTCCATTTTTGCAGACTAGAATATAGCGTTGTTTGTCTGCGCTTGCCTTGACAAATACTTATTCTCTGATCGGCATTGACCGCCGCAGCCTCTTGACATAGTGGTTTCTTTAGTACAATTCTTTCGCTGCTCTCATGGTAAGAACCCGCGCTTGTGCTAGCATCGTGCCATTTCGTCTAGTTGGTTACTAGTTGCTATCAATGAAAAATGTTCAGGTTGGAACGACGAAGTGACATTGTTGCGAAGCGCATTTCTGCTAACAGTAGTGCTGGTCATTATTTTTGATGTCCTCTTCGCATTTTTTCGGCCATTGCGATTTTTTGATGTAACCGAATTCATACCACTTGAGCAGAATCCGCTTGTCTTCAAGTTGCGCACATTTTTAGACAACCGCTCGTACAATCCCCAAATATTGATGCTGGGCTCCTCGCTAATACTTTTTCCTTCGACACGAACTGACGAAGAAATGGATTCTAAACCCCATAGATATGACTCTTGGTACATTCGTCACCGCGTCAGCGCCGATACAGTGCCTCGTTATTTTACTAAACAGCTTGAGGGCACCTTGCACACTCAACTCCAGATTTGCAATTTGGGAGTGCAAGGAAGTATTGTCAGCGATCAAATGCTCATTTTGCGCAAAGCGCTAGAGTGGGGTAAGAAGCCAAAAGTAGTGATACTTGAATTGGCACCTCGTTCATTCTTAGACAACATGCATAAGCAGATAAGAAATACCCCAGTGTTTCAAGTGCTCGGTGATTTTGCCACCGCTCCGCCATTGTGGAAAGAGGGGCGTTTGAATAAGGAAGCACTTGTGACAATGCCCGGTTTGATATCTTATTTCTATCGAGTTAAGGCTGACTATCGCTCGTTGATTTGCAATATTGTTGCTTCAGCCCTCAATCGGCCGATGAATAACTGGGAAGCGGAAAATAATATACGGCGGCGAAAACCGATTTCACTGGTGAACCCCGAAATGGAATGGCAAGCCAGTGAGAAGCCATTGGGGCCGAAGTATAGTGACCTTTCGATGTACGACACAATATATAACCCACCTGATCCTGTATTTTTTGAGGCAGAGAAGGTAGATTGTTTGAATTTACTGGCTCAGGCGAAGAGCGCCGGGGTTAACGTGATTGTAGTTGACATGCCAATTAGCAGTCGCAATAGGCTTTTGCTCGATAAGCAATATCAAGTGAAGTATCGGCAATTCATCAAGTATCTTGAAGAGAACCAGCTGGTTTCTGTGGTGCACCTATCTGATAGCCCTGAGATTAGTGATGACGACTTTGAAGATTCTGCTCACTTGAATGCCAGTGGTGGCAAGAAGCTGTTTGCAGCGCTTGTGAGAGCAATCCAGTCGTGTATTGCCGAGCGTAATCTCGTATTGAAGCCCTAGCGTCTATAATGAATAAAAATAGGAATTTCACATTCAAAAGTGCTTTTGTTCTATTGCCGGCGCTATTTTCGCTTGTAGTGTCGTTGTGGTATCAGTTGCGTCTTTTTGATACGCACATTGTATTTATCTTTGATTCGGCCCACTATTTTCTTGCCTCATCGCAGGTTCTTAGCGCTCTACAGGCTGTCTTAGCAGGCCAATTTCCTAGGGCTTCAACTCTAATAACCGAGCCTTCGTTTGTCGCCAATCTTATGCTTGATGGGCCTGTATTGCCGTTGTTGGGCGCTTTTGCATTTCTCGCAGCTAGACAACCCGCCCTCGCCTCCTCTTGGCCGACTATAGTGGTTATGCTAGCAATGCTCAATGCTGTCAGCGCTGGCGCTGTTGCTTTTGTCGCGCGATCGGTCACAGGCTCAACAAAAATGGCCTTTGCCACGGCGTGCATATTTGCTGCCTATCCCACTACTATTGCCTCATCAGGGCGCTTCTTGACCGAGCCCATAGCTACTTTTCTGCTGCTTGGTCTTGCTGTTACTTGCTCAGTTATTGTGGAGAGTCGAAGCAGAACCTCTCTATTGATTGCTTCGCTACTGGCGGGGCTGACCTGTGCCATGGGTTTCTTGCTTAAACCGGCATTGATTCCCGCCTGGGCCGTGCTATTGATTCTGGCCTTCTTTTGCCGTTTTCGCGCCAAGGCACCATTATTGGTGCCGTTCATTACGGTTTCTGCTGCGGCTTTGTTTGTATTGAGTAGTTGGCTAGTATTTACAAAGGTAGCAACAGGTCAGTTCTATTTGATGCCTCAGCGGCAGCCCGCTTCAAATGTCGCTCAAGGCCATGAGCTTGAGACCGATGGCCGCGGGGCCATGGGCTTCGATTCGCCAACCGACAAGGTGTCAGATTCTGCTAACTCAGGCGCTATTTTTGTTAAAGCCTGGAGCGAGCATCCTCAGCAAGTTTCTAATTTGTACCTGCGCAAATTTACTAGAACACTGGGTTTCGCTTGGAATGATTTTAAGCAAAATGTATTTGGTCTGAATATTGAGCAGCAAGATTTTCTACATGCGATATTTCTATCGTTCGGTCTGATGGGTTTAGTCTTAATGCTGCTGGAGCTTGCGGCTGGAGATGGAACTTCAGTTGGAGGCGTAGGTGCCCGTCGATTCTTCTTGTTCGGTACACCAGCGCTTATTGCCATACACGCTTTCCTTTATTTGCCGTTTGAGTCTACTGTTAGGTACGGTGCTCCAGCTCTGCCGTTTCTCCTAGTCTCCGCTGCTTTCTCCTGGTATTGGTTGCTCGGTCTAGGCCTGAAGAGACTTGCTTTGACAAGTATCTTGATACTACTGATGGTGATGGCCGTTAAAATTAGTTTCAATACACCATTCCTCCTGCAATTACCACTTGGTCAGGCCTTGCTGGCGCTCACTGCTCTTAGAGCCGTTGCCCTCTTACTTGTGTTTTGTGACTTGATATGGCTGCTCAACAAACAAGTTAGCTTTCCGTCACTTACTTTGGGTCAGAAAAATCTAGTAAATGGGCTGACTAGCTTCGTTTTTGTTGCTTTTGTAGCTTTACCTGTCTGCGCTACTTCGCTATTTAAGGATAACCAGCGAGAATGCCCTATAGCGCTGGCTTCTGGGGGCCAAATTGTAAGGGATATCGTGCTGCCTCGGGAGCTAGATAGTGAGTCAAATAGTAAGGCAATTAGTCGCTATCTGATTTACATAGATTGCGATGAGCGATTTGCTAATGCCCATTTTACATTCAATGATGTTTCACTCGACGGCAAGCTAGTCGAAGCTAATAAGGTTGATTCCGCTTGCTACTTCGTTTTCAATATTATGCGCATGTATGCCAGTATCTTTGATTTGCCTGTTAGTAATATGCGGCAGTGGCGGGTGCTGCAAGTGCCCTATGAATTGATTCACCCGGGTGGCAGAAATCGCATGGCTGTGGTGGCGGGGGCGGAGGGCTTAACTGTTTTCGCCGATCGCTTTGATGCCGCAGAACAAACTATTAGGCTGCCCAATAAAGCCTTGTTCTCGGCCAGTAAGATGTGCAATGAAGGCTTGGCGCTAGACGGCCGTGTGCTTGAGCGCCAATCTACGAAGCTATGGTCGGAGAGTGCCAAGTTCGTTGGGGCAGCAACTCAGCCTGCGGCACTAATATATCGACAGCCGAGGTTGTACCTTCTTAAAACAACAGTTGATTCGGCCAAGCTTCGTCCGCTCGACAGGACAGTTGATTCTGGCAATATATCCCTGGCCTTAGAGCGATTCGATCCGGTGCTTTTAGCTTCCGGCGATGGTAAGTCTCTAAAGATTGACCGCTATACTATGCAATTAGCTCGCAGTATGAGTCTTTCTACCTCTATGCCTGTTCAATTTAACTCAGCTCAGCAGGTGCAAATCACTTTGAAGGGCAAGGTGTGTTCGATTGGTCGCATGAACAAAGTTGGCATATTTGTTACACTGCACGGCACCGAGCCAAACTCACCATTTATGATTTTGCCAGGATGTCCACCCTTCATTGAGGCGAAGTCTCAATTTGCCGATTTTGAAATCAAGGATCGTATTTTCTTGTCGTCTGCTCCAAACCGTGACTATATGATCAGTGTTGGTCTTTTCCCTGGTCGCTGGGAGCAATTTTCTCAATATGGAATCGATCGTAATGTCGGAAGTTTCCTGGTTAGAGATATGGTTTTATCGATATCGAAGCCCAATGATATTGACCTTAGTCTTGGTACAACCACTCGCTACTAATTAAATTTTCGTGGAGCATGGTGCAAAAAAGACGAATCAACTTAAATAGCAATCTCTTGTCTGCTTTAGTGCTGGCGCTGATTGAGATGATTTGTTTTTTGCCGATCATGGGCAAGGTCGGGTTCTATTTAGATGATTGGGCCACTATGGCCTATCTGCACTTTGCTCCGCATAATCAAGGACTGATAGAGTATTTAAAGTACTATCTGCTCAACGACTCTCGGGTGCAGAATCGACCGTTAGAAGTTTTGCATTTTGGCTTGATTCATTGGTTCTCTGGTGGCAGTCCGTTCTTCTTTCACCTGGTCAATATGGGCTTAGAAGTCCTCTGTGCCTACCTCGGTTACAGAATATTTGTAAGAATATCAGGCGAGAAAGCCTTCTCTATGATTGCCGCAATATTTTTCTTGCTGCATCCGGGCCATGATTCCACCCACTATTGGGTAATTTGTAGCTCGGTAACACTCAGCATGTTTTTATATCTTTGTTCGTTGCATTTCTCCTTGGCATTTGCAGATAGTGCCATAGCTCAGGGGCAAGCAGGTCGTTCTAAGCCATGGCTTTACTCTGCTCTGGCTGCTCTATTTTTTCTTCTTTCTTTGCTGAATTACGAAACCTTAGTGCCCCTAGCTTCACTAAATGTTTTACTTGTTGTCGCGTTGATAAAATCGAGCCAGGCAGCGAGTTGGGTTAGTTCGCTGCGTAAAGGGTTTGTCGTTGCCGCATGCCTCAGTCTGACTATTGGCTTGCTCATTTGTTATCTCAAGTTATTTATGCCGTTATTGGGTAAGGGCTACGTTCACCAAGCTATTTTTGACTGGCCCGTGATGCTTAAAACGGTCGCTAGGGGCTGTGAACTAAATTTCCCTGTCGCCTTAATTTCTTTTATGTTGGAGCAATGCCAAACGGTATGGGCTAGTGTGTCCCGGGCCGAGTGGCTGCGTCTGGCTTCTATGGGTGTATTGGCTGCTGCAGCGGTTTTTGGCTTGAGGCAACTTGACGCACGAGAGAGAACTGCACGATCGGTTTTTGCGCCAGCCATAGGCTATCTTGAGCCTTCCTGGTTGATTGGCATTGGTGTGATTGTTGTTATTGCCTCATACAGTGTCTTCGGCCTTAATTCAGACTATGAGCCAACTTATTACACTATGGTAAACCGCATTAATGCCGGTGCCGCTTTTGCCTCGTCAATTGTTCTACTTGGACTGTTGAAGCTTGTTCCTTATTGCTCAGGTGCTCGGTCTAATAACATCGCTTCTGTTTTGCTGGCGGTATTTGCCAGTTTACTGGTGGCTTGTTTTACGTTGACCAACTTTGCCATGGCTCGGCCCTGGCTTGTGTCCTGGCAAACCCAGACCACAATTCGGAAAAACATCTTGGCCCAGAAGACTATTCTCGGTAAAGGCCCAACTCTCTTGCTTGTCAATTGCCCTCGTTATGTTATGTGGAGCCCCGTTTTTGATGGTGTCTGGGACTTTTCTAATATGCTTCGTATTGGCTTAAATGACTTTGACGTAAATGCCAGTGTCGTTTCAGACCGCTTGTCAGTTGATGAGAAGGGCGTGAAAGATGTTGCCCGTGGGTATGAATGTGGCCGCTATCCCTTTAGCAAGCTGCAGCTTGTTGTCGCGCCAGAGGCAGAGCTTGTTACTGCCAGAGATGCGAAACATTTTATTCAAACTATCTCAACTCGTGGAATGGGTTTCGGGTTGCCTGCCAAGTGCTTGGAGGGGTGGGAACAAGAGCTAAGTGAAAGCTCTAAATAACCGTTTGTTAATGTGAGCTTGTGGATAAGTAGCAAAAGAATGTTTAGACTAGAGCATTCGAACCTCTAAGAATGGTTGTCCATGACGGTTTCTGATATCACTAGCCAAATTCGCGTAAACGTTTCGCAAGTCTCGAAGCGCTATAACATCTACGAGCGACCAGTCGATCGCTTGCGTGAAATTCTTGTCGGTAATAGACAAAGCTTTCATCGCGAGTATTGGGCCCTGCGAGATATTGATATACAGTTTCATCAAGGTATTACGGCCCTGATTGGTCCAAACGGTTCTGGTAAGTCGACTCTGCTGCAAATAATCGCTGGCGTGCTTGAGCCTACTGCTGGCACTGTCGTTCGCAATGGTCGTATCACAGCTATTCTAGAACTTGGTGCTGGTTTCCAGTCTGAGTACACTGGTCGAGAAAATGTGGTTATGAACGCCATGATTCTTGGCGTTTCGAAAACTGAGATCGAAAAACTGTTGCCTTCAATTGCTGCTTTTGCTGAACTCGGTGATTTCTTCGATCAGCCAATCAAGACTTATTCAAGCGGTATGGTTGTTCGCTTGGCCTTTGCCACTGCTGTAAGTGTCGAACCCGAAATTCTTCTTGTTGATGAAGCCCTAGCAGTCGGTGACGTATATTTTCAGAATAAGTGCAAAGAACATATTTGGGCAATGAAGAATGCTGGTAAGACCATTATATTTGTCAGCCATGATATGCACGCTGTGGCTGAATGGTGTCAGCATGCTGTTTTGCTTAATGGTGGCCAAATAGTCAAGCAAGGTTCGGTCGAAGAAGTTTTGCCGTTGTACCGAGAACTGATGGATGACCATTCTTTAGTTAAGAGTAAAGAGTTCACTCTGCCAGTTTCTGCTTACGAAAAACAAGAATAGTTCGCTATGACTGCTCAAAGTGGCGACTGTGAGAATTCTCGTTTAAGGTGCCCAGTGAGCCCTTTGTCTGGTGATAGAGCTGCTGTTTTATCTCTGATAACTATTTTGCTACTCGTTTTTTTTCGCACTGTATTCAATGCCAAGCCTATTTCTAAACTGTGCCGCTTGGCTAACTGGGACTCGGTCTTTCAGCAGTACAGCAATAACAGTATGGGCAGCTGCGACCCATCGCTGGTGCAGCTGCTGTTGCCTAACTATTTCTTGGTAGCTAAGCTCTGGCATCAATTCACATTGCCACTTTGGAATCAGTACAGCGGCTGCGGTATGCCGCTAATAGGCGATATTCAGGCTTGTGTATTTGCTCCTTTGCACTTCCTCCTGGCGCTCTTTCCTGGCGCTCGCACTTACAACCTAATATTGGTTGGTGAGGTTGGCCTTTGTCTTCTGGGTTCTTATGCATTGGCTCGCCTGCTTGCCCTTGAGCGCTTGCCTGCTATTTTTGCGGGCCTTGCTTATTCCTTTTGTCCGTTCATTCTCTACTACTTAGAACTACTTTCTGGTACATCTCAAGCACTCCTACCAGCTCTTATGGCCAGTTATGTTTATGCTGCTCGTTTCGCTGGTCGCCTATCAATACTAGCGGCAACACTAGTGACAGCTACTTTTGTTTTGTCTGGTCATCCAGAGTCGTCTTTGTATGGAGTAGTTTTTGCTTGCTTGCTCTATTTTGCAGTTGGGTACTCAACTTTGGCCAAGACTGTTAGTTCAAAGGGCTTGACTAAGACTCTGTGGTTTAACCTCTTCTGTATTGGTTTGCTGTCTTTGGGCCTGACGGCACCAGCCTTGCTACCCTTCATTGAATTTCTCAGTTGTGGTGAGTCATACAAATACGGTGATGGTGCTGCGGCCTACGCCCCCTGGCTCGGGATTGTCCTTAATTTGATTCAGCCTTGCTATGGGCCATCGAGTTCGTTTCTGGGTCCAATCACCTGGGTTCTTCTAGCGCTTTCAGTATTGGCACCGAAGAGACAGCGCATAGTATCTTTCACACTGGCAATAACTGCCTTTGTCGCTTTGGCTTTGATTGGTCGGCTAGGCTTGCTCGACCAAATATTGACTGTGCGACCACTTTCTTATCTCATTACTGTTTATTTGATACCACTGTTTCTTTTACTGGTCTCTGTTCTTGCTGGCATAGGTTTGCAGGTTCTTAGCAGGCAACAATCCGCTAACCAGACGCCTCGCGGACGCATGGTTCTAAGAATGGTCGGTGGCGCTACTATCATTGCTGTTTTAGTACCTCTCTGTATTTTTTATTTTGGAATCAACTTGAAACCATTTGATTTCGATCAAACTGTGCCTTCGATGCATTTTGAAGTTCAGGCTATGGTACTGAACATAGTATTGGTGTTGATTTTCTTTGTCTCTCTTCGGCTGTTCAATCGAGGCAGCACCCAGAAGATTGTGGTTTGGTCAGCAGTGCTGCTTAATCTGATTGGCTCCCTAACAATAGCCCGTACAGCTCTTCCTATTCAGCCTCACTTCGATTTTCCAAAGACGCAATTGACAGACTTTTTTGCCAGCCATCCAGGTCGCGTTCTTTCAGTGATTGAGCATGTACTTAAACCTAACTCTAATATTGTCTATGGTATTCCTTCGCTACGCGTGCATAATCCGATGCTACCTACTCGGTTTGCCGATTTCGCTGTACTATGTGGCGCACAACTAGATGAGTTTCGCAATCAGGCATATGTTCAAGCTGATGGCCGTGCTTGCGTAACAGAGTTTGTTGACTTGGCCAGTGTCAAATACTTGGTTAGTCAATTTAAGCCGCTGCCAGCGAGATACAAGCAGATCTTCACTACTTCTGAAGGTATCAGCGTTTACGAGAACTCTCAAAGCCTGCCTGAGGCGTATCTTGTTAGTAGTTGTCGCTTGTCTTCATCAAAAGATGCAACTAACGCATTTCTCCAGGCTGCTTCATTTGATCCTGAGCGCGAAGTGATATTAGAGACCGCAAAGGGAAAAACTGGTGTTTCGTCTGTTGAATCAAGTTTGCCCCATGGTCAGAGCCCCATGAAAGCTCTCTCGGTGCAGCGTCCTAGTGCCAACAAGATATTAATTGGATACTCTTGTCCAGAAAAGGTCTGCTTGGTTCTGACCGATACTTTCTATCCTGGATGGAAAGCTACTATCGACGGCAAAGATACAGATATATTGCGAGCTAATCTGCTATTTCGTGCCGTGCTTGTGCCCGCTGGGGAGCACAATGTCAGCTTCGAATATGACCCGCTATCATTTAGACTAGGAGTCATTCTTGCAGCGCTATCAACTCTGTTAATCGTGCGAGGTTTGATTGTGCCACTTCTTCTAAGACCCAAAGTTAGTTTCAAACCCAAAACTATTTTGAAAGCTTGATTGTGATTGGATCGCTTCTCTCGCCGAGCTGGCGGTCGTTGATGTCTAAGCACTGTACTTGTATTTGACGATAGTTGTCTCTGGTGAGTTTGCTCAGGTCTAGCGACAGCACAATGGCATTGTTAGTCATTGATTTTAGGTCGTAGCGTACTGTTTGTTCTATGGCGTCGTCGCTGTTGCTAAAGTTATCCAAAAACGCATTTGGAGCGGTAATCCTTATTGCTAGTTTGGCTATCTTCTGGTTGGCGCCAAGATGCGGCAGTTGCGCTCTTAGGTGAAGTTGTTGTTTGTCGTCAACGAAATAGAAACCTTCATTGCTTTGCTTTGCTCCTTCAGCAATGACACTTGGTTGTACCTCGTCGGCTCGTCTCAGGTTTAGCGAACGCACTTCTACTTCAGAACCTGGTGGCAACTCAAGAAACAGATTGTCGATTCTCTTCGTAAACCAGCGCCAATTGCTGGAGAGCGGTATGCGCACAAGATGCTCGACTCTGTCGGCACCTTCTAATTTCAGTTTGAGTTGGCTAGCACTCAGTTTGGACGAATCGTTGGAAAATTCATCGAAGTTGACGGTAAAGGTAGCATCTTTTGCCCCTGGCGCCGGTTTGAGGTTCAAGGAGCACTCAAGATAGTCTGCTGAAAGTGGTGATAAATTGAGCTTGGAAAATGACAGCCCATCGCCTTCACAAATGTCTACTATCAGAGGTTGTGACGCCTTACTTGCTGTTTGTCTGACTCGCTTGAGGCTGTGGGGGTAGCCTTGAATGGTATTTGAGGTCGAGGCATTGCTGCTGCCCAGCTTGAACGCTGGTAAGGGTCGGGATGGCTCTAAGCTTATCTGCCTGAGCTGGCTTTGCTCAGCGTCCCAGTAGGCTATTTGTTTGCCCTCTGCAACTAGTTTCCTAAAGCGACTAACGTCAAGAGGGAAGTTTTCACTGAAGAAAAGTGGATCGAAAGTCAAAATGTGGCCAGAGTGATTCTCTGAAGTAAACGGTGGGCTCAGCCCTTTGGTCAGCGTCGAAGCGTTCAAGATCATATGAGCACCGCCATGTCGCTTAGGAATCCCTAGCACAATGGCTTCTTGATTTTGGGCTTTTACCTTAGAGTCTAATTCACGCACCTGGCTAAGGAATTTTCTCACTTCTTTGCCCGCATGTACCCATTCGAGATTAGTTCTTGTGGCTGTTTTTCCAAGAATTACTGCAGCGATCACAAGAGCCGTAAGACCAATAACCCTTAGGCTGAGCTCTCTGCTGGGCGCTAGGGTGGTACTTTGGGCCAGCGTTCTTTCTTTCTGATCTATTAATAGTAAAACTGGCACAGCTGCAGCCAAAGGCATGGTGAGAAAGAAGCAAAAACGTGCACCTTCTAGTTCGTAGCCAAGTCCCCAGAGTTTATAGAGTGGAGCTAGGCAGGTAGCAGTCCAGACGAATAAAAGTGTCAACCACTTGCAATTGATCTTCAGGCTAAAGGCATTGAGGGCAATGGTAGTTAGCATGACCGTATAGCATATGGCTAGTGCCATTGCCGGTGCTTGATTTTGACCGTATAGGCTATAGACAAAGGGGAAGAACAAGCGGCGCAGGGTATCTGGGTCGAGCCAATGCAAGAGGGCGTTGGCTGCTTGTGAATCGCCAATTCCTTGGGTGTAGCCACCAAGGAGAGTGCCTAGGGCCAGATAGCGCAGAACAAAATAAACTGCTGTTGATATCCACAGTGGTAGAGATTGCTTCACCGCATACTTGAAGTTGCCGGGCTGTTGACTAAATAAGAATGCCACTGCGGCTGCCATCATCGGGGCACCAATGGCCATTTCTTTTGTCCACATGGCAATCCACCAAGAGATGATAGATGCAGTGGTGAGGATAGTGCTTAGCTTTCGGTTGCCTTTGCTCTGCGCCACTTCGCTCTTAATGAAGAGGTTGAGGCATAGCAAGTAAAAGACAGCACAAACAATATCAACGCGGCCGACTACCCATGAGACGCTCTCGCAGTGCAGCGGCGATACAGCAAACATTATGGCTGTAAGTATTCCTACTAGGCTCGATTTGACGACAGAGGTCTTGCTTGTGAGCTGGCGCATTAACCAGTAAAGCAACAGCACTACTGCATTATAAGAAAGCACATTGGTTAAGTAGAACCCGACGGGATTAGCTTTCCATACTATGAAGTCAATTAGTATGCTGATCAAGAGCCAGGGGCGCCAAACACTCATACCTGGAACGGACATGAAGTTGCTGGTGAAATTGAGCCAAATTAGCCCATAGTCTCCATTGTATATGGTGTTGACATAGTAGATTTCGCCAAAGTCATCAGCCAAGAAGTAGCTGCTGAGCGTGCGGGCAAAAATTAGCCAAACTATAGCGGTGAGAAACAGTAAGTGAAACAGTGGTTTGCCGGCGATAGTTTTTATCACTTAGAAGAGCTCCTGCCTGGAACGGAGCGGATGGCAATTAAGTACGCAAGATGTTAGCTCGATTTGACAGTTATTATCGGGATAGGCGCAGACGACGGAGAATTGACTACCATCTATTTGCCTGAGGTCTAGAGGCAACAATAATGCAAATTTTTCATGAGGCTTTGATAGCCAGGGCAGGTCCATTGTTTGTTTCGCTCCTGCTTGGTCAAGCCAATGGAGAGTCAATTGTGGTTTTGTTTCGAGCAAGTCGTTCACTATATGGGCTTCTGGCCGATAGTCAGGGGCGTAGGCCAATTTGACTGATATCCCTGCAAGTTGGCCTTCACTTAGGGAGCTTTTGTTGAGGTTGAGAGTGGCATTGCCGAAGCCAGACGCTTTTTCTATCTTTGCAATGTTTTTTAGTGGGGTCGTATTGTTTTCTGTGGCTATATTTTGCACGGCAATTAGCCGCACATTGAGATCGATTCCACTTAGCTCTTCACTCTTTCCTTGGGCCTTGATTGTCCAAGTGACGCTACGCTTTGGCACTGCTTCGTCGTAGCGAGGGCAGGTTAGGCCTTGATCGTTTTCTACTCCATAGAAAGCTTTTTCCCAGGAATAAACTTTACGAGAAGGTATAAATTGCTTGTTGTTGCTGAGTCTAGCGGTGGTAAAAAGGGTTGTTGGTTGAGACGACTTTTGAATTATCGCGATTTCTGCCGATTTGTTCTTTTCAATAGCAGTCTGCTGTTCGGCACTAAGCGGAATCACAAACCATTGCCGCAAATCAGTGTTTCGCCGGGCCGCTTCGCGACTCAAGCAATCAAAGATGTAGGAACATTCGAGATAATTACCGACAGTGCTATTTCTCTTCAAATAGTGCCAATCATCTAGAGCAGCTAGTGATGGCATTGCCGGTGTAGTGATTTTTTTGCCGTTCAATTCGATTTCAAATTGTTGATTGGGAAGTTGTCCAAGATCGCTATCTACAAGCAAGAACCAACTCATTGATGGCCCTGATATCGCGGTTGCTCTTTCCACAGGAATTTGACCAGTGAGCATGTCACCTGGTGTCGAAAAGGTAATCAAACCTTCTTGGAAGCGCCCATTTGCGCGTTGTGGAAAGAGGCTTAGGGGCAGCAAGGCTGCAACTAGTAGGACCACGAAAACTCTACCAGTAGTGACTTTCATTGCGCCAGTAGTTAGTAAGGGAATACAAAACCAGAGGGATGCGAGAAGTGTCAGTGTGCCAAAAGTAGTGATTAAGCTTCGCGTGAGCAGGTCAGTACCTTGCACAATATACAGGCTTAAACTGTCGGCTGCACCAAATGAAAATGGTGCGCGCAAATCGTCGCGTAGGTAGACGAATAAGAAGACCGCTGCTAGGCAAACTAGCTTTGGTGCCCGGGCTAGTTTGTTGTTTTTTAACAGAGTAACTAGAGCGCCAATCGCGGCTGCTGCCAATATTATGATTGCGGGTATCGCCATTAAGTTGTAGCGAGGCACAGTAATGAAGGCAAGATAGGGCAAATTGAGAACGATTATTAGTAGCACCGCTGCTTTGCCTAAGATCTGACCGCAGTTATCGTCTTCGTTTTTATCGTGCACTTCATCTTGCTCTTCGTTCTGATTTTTAGCAACGAAAGGCACTGCAATTGCTAGCCCAATGATTGCTAGAAGCAAAATAAATTGATGAAATGCCACTTGCGCTGGCATTGCTACTGGGCCAATCGCTGTTCGAAAATCGTTCCAGGGAAACTTATACAGCCTGGCTGGCTTATCTAGCATCAGCTTTACAAAGCGGCTCGGGCTCTTTTTGTACGACTCTTTTACTAATTGTAGAAAGCTTTTTTGCTCGATGCCTCTGCCGTCTGGGTATGGGTAAGAAAGGAAGCCTTGAATCTCAGTATCTGTACCAATAAAGAGATTGTAGTGACCAACTCGGTCTACTACTAGGCTGAGCTTGTTGAAAGCTGTTTTCTCAAATAGTAACCAAGGTGCAAGAACTGTGGCGCAGCCGAAGAGAACCATTGCTACATTGGCAGAGCCTTTTCGCCAGTTGATCAAATTGAGGCGGGCACCTCTGGCGCCGCTGATAAAAACAAATAAGAGAGTTGCACCGGTCAATAAGATCATTGATGAGCGAGTGAGCTGCAGCACTATAAGGAGTGCACCCAACAGCACATATTTGAGCCAATGCCAGCGGTGAACGACTCTATTCGGCCCTTCTTTTGCTATTTGCGTGATAATTAGAACGGCCGCAATTTCAATAAATGTAGCAAAGGTCTCGCTGTACAGCCTGCCACTGTTGACTATGAAAGCTGGATAAAATGCAGCGAGATAACCCGCTATCATGCCTGTTTTATTGTCCCAAAGGTTCTTGCCGATTAGCGCAATTAGCACCACTGTCAGGCTTGATAGCACTGATTGTGCCACCAGGAAAACGGTTATATCAGCGCTCACCACATTCGTGGCTGTCAGTGAGCAAAGCCACAAGAAAAAGGGAAATGATGGGCCAGTAATTATAAATTCTTTCCATTCAGGGCCGAATTGAGGTGCTAACCAATTCAACTTGCTTAGTGCGGTGGCGTAGCGAATATATTCTGATGCGTCAGAAGCAATAGCTGAATTGACATGGTCTGTCGCAAAGTTAAACCAGAGTCTAAGTGCTAGGGCTGCTAAGAAAAGGTAGAGCAGCTTAAGTGAATAAGCGCTGAAGCCTTTTGTTGCTTCCGGCTCACTAGCTTCTCTGCCCAATAGTTTGTTATTCGTGCTTTCCAGCGAGCTTTCCACCGAGACGCTCTTTGTCCTTTGTGTCGATTTCTGTATCTAGATTCTTTAGAAAGGTTGGCATTCTGTCTTCTTTTGTGCCAATGAGTCGCAAGGCTCCTTTTGATATTTTTGTCACTAGTTTAGCGCTGAAAAGTTTTGGCCGGGCTTTCAGTATGCGCCACCAGTGAGCTATGCGGAAGCGATACGAGCGTTGAAAGAGCAAGTCATATATGGCTTTGTCAAAGCTATCGATTAGAGTGGCAGCGTCTGCTGTTGCTCGTTTGAAGTCGTGGTGGTACAGGCTGCGGGCGGCGGCAGAAGCCTTGCGTTCGTTGAATAATTTTGCTGCTAAGTCGTAGCATGCCACTGTTTGCCGGGCAATCTCAGTGCGATCAAAATGCCTGACTGCTCTCTCTCGTGCTCCGTTGCTAAGGCGTTTACGCTCGGCGCTATTTGAAAGCAGTTCAATGCAGGCCTGGGCCAAAGCGTTGGTGTCGCAGGCCGGTATAATGAGACCCGAAACCCCATGCTCAATATATTCTTTGGTGCCGCCAGCATCGGTGCCAATCACCGGTTTGCCGCAGGCCATGGCCTCTAGACAGGTATAAGGAGAATTGTCATACACCGAGGGTACGACTGAAATGTCGGCGCTGCGATAGTAGTTTGGCAGTTCGTCAAGGGAAATGCGATCGATAAATGTAACGTGTTTTGTGCAGTTGCTGGCATTAAGAGATTTCTTCAAACTGGCTAGAACAGAGGTCATTCCTTCGCCAGTTGTGGTGTCATCACCGATAATGACAAACTCAACATTGGGGTACTCTGCCACTACCAGTGGTATAGCCTCAACTAGGTAGGTTATGCCTTTGCGACCTTCCAAGCGGCCGACAAAGACTATTCGGAGCTTATCTGACTTGCTTAGGGCTTGTTCACCTTCGGGGGTGAAAATAGAGGTGTCGATAGGGTTGCGTACAATCTGAATTCTTTCTACTGGCAGACCGAGATCGCCAGCGACGAATTGCGCCAAATCGTTGCTAGGTGAAGTAAGCACGTCGGCCTGAAGCATGGCAATACGCTCAAGCATGGCAACAAACTGGTGATCGAAGGAGGGCACCACGTTGTGAAGTTTTTCTGCAATAAATTTAGAGTGCGGTGTATAGAGACGAATCACTTGCGGCACGACTTGAGTGACCGCAGGGATAATGCCTTCTGCAAGAAGTTCTGGCGTATCCACGACATCGAAAGGTTCGATGGCATGGAGTTGGGCGAACTTGTCCCATAGAGCTGTGCAGCAGAACAGCACATATTTGCTGTAGGGAATGCACATACTCAGAGCCGCTAGTTTTGAGACGAAAGGGTAAGGCTCAACCCGGTGAACCATTATGCCGTGGTCCTCTGCCACTGTTGCTCTGTCTTTGGCCAATGCTACGACAACCACTTCGTGACCCAGATTCCTCAGCCCGTGAGCCAAGTGTTTGGTGAAGGTGGCAATTCCACCAAATCCAGTATCTGGAGGATATTCGCGAGAAATGAGACAGATGCGCATAGCTTGCTATTCTATCGCTGTCGCACACTACAAGCGAGCTTTATCGATAGTTCATTGGCATTTAAAACATTTTAGGCGTGCTCTCTCGTCGTTGAGGCCCGGGTCTAATCGCCATATTCGCCATTTTTTCGAGCAAGAGCTTTTGAAATTTCATGCTGCCAACACGATTGAGGTGGGCTGAATCCGAAAAATCTTGTGGTGCGAAACTACTAGTGTTAGCCAAGTCTACCCATTTTACTTGGTTGTTGTCTTGCACGCCTGCTAAGGCCTCGACATAGGAGCTTACCAATTGAGGAGGCATTAGTTTCTTATTTGGCTCAGTCAGTGGCATGCCGATTAGTACAAGAATTACTTGATGGTTCTCACAGAGTGTAACTAATTTTTTCAAGTACGCGGTTTCGTTTTCAAAGCGATCAGTATTTAGTGGGTTGTAGCGTTTCTTATACCAGTGGAGATCTGTCTCCACTGGATTGTTGGCTGGTGCTGCTGTTTCTTTTGTTTCTTTCTCTTGCTCGCCGGTTGGCAAATCAAGTCTATTCTCATTGTGCCTGTTATGTGAGGCTGTAAATAAATCCCTTGGTCGGCCCAGAGCATCTGCGGTAATGGCTGTTAGTACGTTTCTATGCTTACGTCTCGTTTTGTAGTAGTAGCTGTAATTCGCGCAGATGCAGCTAAGATACTGAGGGGTTGACAACCCTTCTTTTGGTATTTCAAAGCCCCAGTCAGAGACTACTTCAAACAGTGGACTTTGACCCAAGGGAGGCATCATGTTGTCTACGAAGTCTCGCGGTGATATACCGTATAGCACCATCCGCGGTATTCGGCCCTCATCAATTAAACGCTTTAAAAAAATGTATGTGTCCGATACCATGCCGCCTGCACAAGAAAAATTTTCTACTCTTGCGCTTATACCAAGTTTTTCTAGCATTCCTTTTTTGAATACGGCAGCCTCGGTGTAGGTGCGCAAGCCGTCTTGATCTTCAGCGCTTTTAGATTCTGCAAATTTCTTATCAGCTAGAGCGAAAGCTGCCATCGGTAATGATGAACCGACAATTAGGACGTCAGGGCGAATTTTTGAATCAAGGTATGGTGGAAACTTAGATACCCATGAATCAAACTCAATCGGGCGGAAGTTTTTGATTGCAACGAACTGCAGTGGTTTGATGACTCTGCAGCCGAAGTCGAGTAGTGGCAAAAAGACTAGGAGCCAGATGAGTGGGCTCTTGCCTAATTTCTGAACAAAGCTCTTGTTCTTTTCAATATCTATAGCAGTGGTCATTGGCTGCTATTCTACTACTTAATCTCAACCGCTTCTTTTTTTCACCTTCTGCCAAGCCGAAAGGACGGTTAGAGTGCCAATTACAAGTATGAAAAGAATAAAACCAGTTGTTAGCGATTCTGGCTCGTATTTGAAAACTGTTGTGTTTCTACCCTTGGGCACCTTAACCGCGCGGAAGAGATAATTTGCCCTTTGTATGTTTAGTTGCTCTTTGCCACCATTTAGATATGCTTTCCAGCCTGGGTAGAAAGAGTCGGTAAGAACTAAATAAGCAGGTTCAGATAAGTCTGTTTCAATCTCGACTTGGTTAGAATTTGGTCTCGTCAAGCGAGCCGGGACGATCTTTGCTTTGCTTTCTGATTGCGTAGCACCATTTGTCTGGTTTTGCCCTTCTATGACTGCCGTGGTAAGCGGTTCGAAAGTTTCGGATGTAATCAGTTTTCTCGACTGGGCTTGGTTTTGAGCGAAAACAACTTGGTCGCTCAAAATCGTGTAAGCTTCCGGCAGAGCGTGGGTGTTCTCGTAAATTCTACTGCCGTCTGGCAGTTCTTCTATCAGGTTGAAGTGGCGCTTGTTTTGGAGATTTTGCGGTGATTCCAGAGCGGTTGGGTTGATGGTTGCTACTATGGCGTTGTTCTTGATTGCTCCGAAGGCTGCGGTAAGCGGCCACAACGGTTGATTTGACCAGAGGTTGTTGACTCTTATTGCTAGTTTAAGTGGCTGGTCAGCGTTGTTTTTTGGAATCGCCCAACGACCGATTTGAGAAACTTCTGGGATGCTGGTGTCACCATTGTCCATGGCAAATTCATCGCTAGACCAGACCTCATCATCGTTTTCATTGAGTGTGGCAAATTGAATCTTTTGGCTCTTGGCCATGTTCGATGCTCCGCGCCAAGATAGAAGGCAAAAGGCCTGCCTTAAGTTGCGGTCATAGTTAATGGAGGTGCCTGCTATTGCAAAATCTTGTTGAAAAGCAGCTAGCGGCTGAAGTTGATTTACCAGCTCGGCTCTTAGCTCGCTGCCGTTAAATACAGGAGACCTGCTGGTTAAATATTTGACGCTTGCAAGGTCTACTGCGTTTGTCAGAGAATCCTCATAGCGGTAGTGGGTTGCGAAGTAGCGCCGCCCACCGCAAAGGCTTTGAAAGTCTAGGTATCGTGGTGGATATAACCCGTTGAAATGTCTAAAGTCAGATAGGTCCCAAACAAGGTTGATGTTAGGAATTATGAAATGTCTGCCCATTGCCAATGAGCGGCCTGGATGCTCTTGGAGCCAGGGAACCGGACCGGTAGGTCGATAGGCAAAGCTGTCATGGACTGGCAATGACAATCTTGAAACAGTCAGCTGGCTTAGCAGAGCTGTGACCATAACAATATCTACTGCCAGCGATGATTTCTTTCGTATTCTGCTCAGGGCAAAAAGAAGACAGCTAGCCAATGTGATGGCGCAATCTCTTTTCCAGGCGCTCCAAACTAGGGTGTATTTGTCGACCTCCCAGTCGAGGGACGAGAGGGGAACCTGCATGTAGCTTAGTATTGGTGGAACTGCAGCTAGGGCTAGGCATGTTGTCGAGAACAACAGTACCGGGGTTTTTCCTTGGCTAGATGCTAGCTTCTGCCAGCCTTCTGCCATGAGGCAGGCTAGAAGTAGCATGCAAACGGGCAATAAATAAATTGGTTCAAGCATGTTAAATGGCTTGTGTCTGAAAAGCTCTGCCAGTGGGCCAACTAGTGACTCTGTGCCAATTGTCAGCACCGCGCAAATCAGTAGGGCAATAATTTCTCTTCTAGGTTTGTAAAAGGCTAAGATGCTAGCTGGTATGCAGAAAATAGAAAGAAATGGGCTAGCTCCACTCATTGCTGGATGAATTAAGGTGAGTAGTAGCGCAGCCAGTGATACTGTTGGCGGTGTGCATTCTTCAAATTTATAGCAGTCTGAATTGCGCATGAACTCGGCAAAGGGTAGCAAGACGGGGGCCGCCACACAAAAAACGCATATTCCAACAAGAAGCAGCCAGGAGGCAGAGGCCATCGCTGTCTTCCCTCGTTCAATTATGGTCGCGCTCGTACTTTCCAAGCTTCTTTGCAAAGTAACCATGAGGCAACCCAGCATAATTAAGTTGAACGAGCACTCTGGGTGAATGGTGGCGCAAATAAGGCCACAGCTGGTGGCTAAAATCACTAAATGCTTCAGTGATGGTTGCCTGCCGCAAGACATAAAAAGCAATAAGATCCATGGAAAACTCCAGTTTTCTTTGGTCAGTTCTACTTCTCGAAGAATGTGCGGGCAAAGCGCGTAGGTCAATCCTGCAACAGTGGCAAATTTTGATTGAACTTTAAAACTCCGGGTTAAGAAGAAGGTGCCCATTGCCGCAACGATTAGCCGAGCTATGATGCCCAGGTTGTAGAGATATTCAGACGAGCTGGGGAAGAGAAAGTGGTGCCAGCTGAATACGCCGCTTTCTATATTCGCCATTATTGGATGTCCACAAGCATTGTTAGGATTCCAAAGTGGAATCTGTCCTTGCTTCCATATTCGCTCCACGGAAATGGCGGTGGGCATCTGGAAGAAATAGATGCACGGATCTATCGGCGAGCTAATATTTACTGCTTTTACTTGCGGGTAATAGAGTGAATCCATCGAAGACGTGGCAAATGTCTTTGATACTGGTTTACCAAAGAAAATCGTTTTAGCGAAGACTGAAACGATCACTATGGTTATGACCGCAAGACAGATTGCCGTTGAGCGTTTCTGAGAGAAGTCAGTCATCAACTCACTAATTTAAAATTGACACGCTAGATGCCTTTGTTAGCTTGGCTGCGTATCTCGCCGCGAAATACTGCTAATTCAAAATACTTGCCATACGGCACTTTCTTATAGCTGGTTTCATGGGCAACTTGATCTAGTAGGAGACGATGATCGTTTTCTGCGCGCAAAAAGTCACCGCGTTCAAATAGCTGGACTAGCCACCCGGGGCCAGATTTGCATTTGAGTGTATCAATAGTGAGTAGTTTTACGGTACGGTCAGTAGGAATCTCGGAGAGAATGTTGATGAAATCAGCATCTGTTAAGTGGTGTACTACTCCAATCATCAACACATGCACAACATTGTCGAGGTTGTGACTAATTTCTGTCAGGCTTGACGCTTTTAAAAATGTATGGAGTGGATTGTTTTGCGCTGCTCTGGCAAGCATACTTTCGTTGCAATCGATTCCGAGATATCGGTCTGGATCGCAGAGCCCGCTATAGGTGCCGCTTCCACAACCGTAGTCAAGAATGCGATAGTCGCCGCTATTGGCTAGATTTAGTTCTGCTAGTTCCTTTTCCACTTCGGCCCGTAAGAGTGTCGGTTGGCTTAGTGCCTTCTGCTGCAATTCAAACATGATTGGGAATTGCAAGACTGCATTCGACAAACTCAGACAAACTGTTCTAACTAGAGAGAAGAGGAAATTCCCTTGCTGTCTTTCTTCCGCTGTTTTTGTTTTGAATTCGACACTTGTTGTCTTCTCGGTCTTGCTAGCGATGCGTTCGAGAGTTTGCATATAGTATCCTTACCCGAGCCATGGACTTGAGAGTATCAGTCAATTGCTGGTCAAGTCAAGACCGAGTAAAGGGAATTTCTATGACTCTTATCTGTTGCTGCCAACGGCAGCCGGTAAAGGGTTCTGCCAAAATGTCGTAAGTGGCAAGCGCTGGAGAATAGAGGGCCACAATGGCGATGAGAAGAGTTTTACTAACAGCCCATAAGTTTTTCCCTGAGCATAGAGCTGGCACTGAAGTGCTCACCTTGAAGATTGCCCAAGAGTTGCAAAAACGCTGCTACGAAGTCAAAGTTGTGGCTGCCAATCCGCCAGACCTTGATGCTCGGAGAAGCAGTGACGTAGGCGGTGGTCAGCCTAGCAAGGGCGTTAAGCTAAGTAGCGACTTTGAGTTTGAAGGTGTTCCTGTTCATATTATTGAAGAGGCCCTACGTCTAAAAGAATTCCAATTTAGCTTCGAATATTATCATCCTCACATAAAGGCTCATTTCGCTGAGATTTTGAGGGAGTTCAAACCCGATATAGTCCAGCTTGTGCATGCGCAGAACCTCTCAGCGTCAGTGATCGAGGCTTGCCATGAGTATTCCGCCCCTGTGGTATTCTACTCAACCGATTTCTGGTTTGTTTGCCCAATTGTTCAGCTCAAGCGACCCGATGGCGCGGTGTGTCGAGGCCCTGGGCCACTGGCTCTAAAGTGTCTTGATTGCTACACGCCTAAACTCTTGCCACCAGATCAAGAAATTGTAGAAGCAGTAGCTGGTAAGTACCCTGCTATTGGTACTGCTATAGACGGTTTAGCTGGTCCTTCTAGGGGCGTAGCCACATCTGTACTCAGCAATTTATATAGAACAGCTAAAGCTCCAGCGGCTATTCAAGCCACTTTGGCTCGACCTAAGCTTTTGAAGAATAGTGTCAATTCACTAGCTAAGATATTGGTTCCTACTAGGCTGATGCGTGATATATTCGTCGAGAACGGCATTGATAGTCAGCTGATTAAGCATGTGCCTTTTGGTATCGATACTTCTAAGCTCAATGAGCACCAGAGCAAGAATCCTAGCGAAAAGGTAAGAATTGGCTATATTGGCACTTTCTTTGAGCATAAGGGTGTCGATCTGCTTATTCGAGCTTTTCTGGCATTGCCTGAGAACCTGGCCGCAGAAGCTCAACTCAAGCTCTATGGTGACGCAAATCAGTTTCCTGAGTATGTTAGTGCCCTCAAAAAATTGGTTGCTGATTCTCCAGAACGCTGCAAGAGCGTTAGTTTCCTTGGCACTTTCCCTAATGATCAACTGGGCTTGGTATTAGAAGAGATTGACGTTCTGGTGGTGCCCTCACGCTGGTACGAGAATACTCCACTGGTGATGCAATCAGCCTTAGCGACCCTTACCCCTCTGATTGTTACTGACTTAGGTGGTATGTCTGAGCTTGTCAAACATGGCGAAAATGGTTTATTGTTCAAACTTAATGATTACCGCTCATTGCAGCAACAAATAACAGCAGTGCTGGAAGACAGGGCTTTGTTGCCTAGGCTAGCCAGTAACATCAAGCCAGAGCGGACAGTCAGTCAGATGGTTGATGATATAGAATCTGTCTATGAAGAACTGCTCACTGTGCGGCCTAGGTAAATGAAAGCTTTAGTTACTGGCGGAAATGGATTTATAGGTGCCCACTTAGTTGACCTGCTTAGAGCAGAAGGTCATGAGGTCAGGGTCTTTGACCGTTACCCCAATCGTTTTCGGCCAGAGCGCCCAGACGTCGAATATTTTGTCGGTGAGCTAGGCAATCATCATGAAGTAGAAGAAGCTGTGCACGGCATAGACTGGGTCTTCCATCTTGCCTATAACACTTTACCGCAGACTTCAAATGATGACCCTATTCATGATGTTACATCTAACGTAGTAGCTACAATTCAGCTTCTAAACGAGTGCCTGAAAGAGAAAGTACGAAAATTCGTGTTTGTTTCTTCTGGTGGCACTGTATATGGTGTGCCCCAAGCTGATTTGATCTCAGAAGAACACACCAATGATCCTATTTGTTCGTATGGCATTACTAAGCTAGCTATAGAGAAGTACCTCCATCTCTTTCAGCGTATTCATGGCCTTGAGTATGTTGTCGCTCGGTTTTCTAACCCTTATGGCGAACTACAAAACCCCAATGCCAAGCAAGGGGCGATTGGAGTATTTTTAGGACACGTTGCTCGAGAGCAGCCAATTGCCATCTGGGGCGATGGTGAAGTCGTTAGAGATTATCTTTACATCACAGACGCCGTGCGCGCTCTTTTGTGCGCAGCGCAGTACGAACCTAAGGACAATTCATCTCCGCGCATTTTCAATATTGCTTCCGGAGAGGGGCATTCTCTTAACCAGATTGTTGAGACTATCAAGACTGTCGTTGGCCCCCATGTTACCGTTGACTACACGGAGTCGCGCTCAGTTGACGTACCAATTAACGTTCTAGACATAAGCAGAGCCAAGGCTCATTTGAACTGGCAACCTGAAGTTCCTCTCACAAAAGGCGTCGAATTAAGCTGGAATTGGATTAAATCCCTCCAATTAGCCAAGTCCTAAATTCGCCTACATTAGAATTGCCAAGTTGACCAAGCGTCGACTCTGTTGGACAATTGCCTAGTGTTGGCAATTGCCAAGGATATATCAACTGCACGGCAGCGCTGAGGAATTTTGATAGAGCTTTCAGTAGTAGTAGCTGTATATAACGAAGACCCCCGCAACCTGGTCAATGTGATTGAGCGCCTTGAGAAGATAATCACACCTACAGGTACCAGTTATGAAATCGTATTCGTTAATGATGGTTCGAGACCAGCAGCAACCATGGCATTGCGTCAACTTGCAGCTGACCACGATCACGTCAAGCTAGTAGAGCTTTCAAGAAACTTTGGACAGCAAGCAGCGATTACTTGTGGCCTTGACCATTCTGAGGGCTTGGCTGTAATTAACATAGATTCAGATTTACAGGACCCACCTGAGCTTATTCCAGAGATGCTACAGCGATGGAAGGAGGGCTACGACGTTGTCTTCGCTCAAAGACAAGCTCGTCGTGACCGCTTCCTCAAGCGTGCATCTGCATTTGTCTTTTACCGAGTGCTCGGCTCCATTTCGTCTGTTCAGATACCTTTCGATTCGGGTGACTATCGCTTAATGGATAGAAAGGTGGTTGATGCGCTGGCAGCGCTACCTGAGAAGACAAGATTTCTTCGCGGCATGATTCCTTGGTTGGGCTTTAGTCAGATTGGTATCTCTATAGATCGTGGTGCTCGTGAAGTAGGCGAAAGCACTTATACCCTGAAGAAGCTCTTGAGTCTGGCTATGGACGGCATACTTGCTTTCAGTATCATGCCCCTTTATGCCATTGCTGTGGTTGGTGCTATTGTCGCTGGCTTTTCACTTCTAGCCCTGGTTGCAAGTCTCGTTTTTGCTTCTGGTGCGGCCTATTGGCCGATGATTGTAATTTCAAGCCTTGGTGTTTTTGCAGGTTTGCAGATAATCTGCACTGGCGTTGTCGCTGTTTACTTATCTAGTGTCTTGAATGAAAGTCGAGCAAGACCAACTTATGTGGTTGGTGCAAAATTAGGTGCCGGTTTCGCAACAGCGGATAAGCCCACTACAGCAAGTGTAGCCGTTGGATCTCGGCGCTAATAATCTTGGCAAGTTTTTTGCTGCCATCTGAGCGAAGGTGCACTGTATCGCTAAAGTCGGATGGCACAAATCTTTCATCGGCCATGAGATTTAGAAACTTGGTCGATGATGATATTGCTATTTCATTCACGGCTTTCATATGCTCCGCCAGAAAGGCCGGTGGTAGTAGGTTTCTGTTGCGCGCAGTTATGGGCATTGTCACAACGAGCAAGGGTATTTTTTCTTCATTGCAAAATTGCGTGAAGCTCCGAAGCGATTCCATCTCTAGCTTCCAGCGGTCGGAATCAATAGGTAGATATCTGCCTCTGTAATCGTTGTCGAATTTCACCAGCTTGTCCTCTGATGCCAAATCATCGGTCAGTACAAGCGGTTTGGTCGACTGGGTAGCTTTTTCGTCTGCCTTTGGCGCCTCTAGCTTGGAGGGTTCTGTTTGTTTTTGAGCTGGATTTTCTAGTCTCTTAGTTGCCGAAAATAGGCTTTCTGAGCGACTAAAGTTTTCACAGGCCATTTTGATTAAAAGGTCTCGATATTCTACTCTTTGCGAATAGTATGGCCAAATCTTGCATATTAAGATGTCTAGATTTTCTTGGATTGATTTGCTGGTGTTCCAATATGTTGCGGCTTGGCGAGTCATTAGGATCTGAGCCAGTCTTGATCTGTGGTATGCCGCTGTATAGTGATCGAGAAAGTCTCGTGGCGCTATTGCCAAAATCATTAGTGAAGGTTTGCCGTGAAGCCTCACTGCTTCCTTTGCAACCAATAAGTCTTCTGATATTAATGCTGCGACGTTGGACAAATTGACAGTGCGTGTAGTTTGCCCAGAACTTTCGCTAATTTGCTGATCAAGGCACTTATATTTTGAATACTCTGTGGCTTGCTGAGAGAATGGGTCGGGAGCTCCATACATTTCATAGTCAGCCATGTTGGCTGCTGCAATTCCCAGCGACGAGCTTATAAATACAATTGATTTCTCTGACAGGGCCTTATTGTTTTGTCTTTCAGTGTGCCCACTATTCCACGAATCGAGTTTGCGCAGCACAATCAGCCTATCGGCTGGTCCTAAGATGTCAGTTTTTATTGGTGTGAACTCAACTGCGGCCCAGCTTATGACATTAAACAGTGCGATGCACGGCAAAACTAATAGGGTAGTGCTGTTCAGACAGCGAATCAACTAAATTTTCCTCCGAAAAATTGAGTTAGTATCAATTATCTGACTTATTTCCTTTGCCAATTTGATTCCACCGCATGATCGTAGGTGAACAGTATCCATGTAGTCGTTGATTGTAAATTGCTCGCTTTCGAAGAGATCTAGAAAGACTATTCTCTTATTTGTACTTTGATCACTCTTAGCTAGATCGGCCAGCATATTTCTGTGTTTGCTTACAAAGTGTTCTGGCAGGAGATCTCTATTGCTTTTGCTTAGAGGCATGGCCACCAGTAAGAGCGGTGTCTTTTCTGAATTACAAAATTCAATAATTTGCTCAAGAGCTGTACTCTCTACTTTCCAGCGCTTCCAGTCGATTGGTAAATACCTAATTTTGTAGTTAGCAGTATAAAATTCCATCATTTCAGGCGAGCCTGGCTCATCTCTAATTGATTCGAGTGAGCCGCCTGTTGGTGGCAATTTTTCACGATAAGGCTTGTGCGAAATAAAAGCTATTGTCTGTTTTAGACGTGCTGTTAGAAGCTTTGTGATGGCATCTCGTTGAACAAACAGAGGTAGAAATCTGCTCGCAAGTGTTTCAAGATTAGCTGTTGGTGTTTCAGAAGCATTCCATAGTGATTCAGAAATGCGTACAAGCAGTGCTTTGGCGAGTTTTGATTCGCCCACTTTATTGGTTTGATGATCAAGAAAGTCTCGTGGACCAGTGAGTAGAATAACTAATTTGGGTTTGATGCCGGCTTTGAAAGCGCCTTTAAGTAAGAGTAAGTCTTCTGAGGTCATGCCGCCTTGGTTGGAGAGATTCAGAGTTCTTACCGGTGACCCGGCTTGGGTGCTTAGTAGTTGGTCAAGATAGCGATAAGACGAGTAGTGTAGAAACTTGTCGGCGCCGGGCTTGGGTTCGCCGAAGGTTTTGAAATCTGCTAAGGCAGCGGGGAATATGCCCAGCGATGAACCCAGCATGAGAATGGTGCCCTTATTGTCTTTGGGAAACTCATCGATTTTATCCAATACATCAAGACGGTCAGACTGACTGGATATTTCAAAACCCAGAGGTGTGAACTCTAAAACATAAGAGCTTGCCAGAGCCAGAATGACAGTGTTTAAGACCAGCCAGAATGATGTGCTCTTATGGTAGCTCGTCATAGTATCTGAGGCTTCCTGGTTTAGCTCTCAATTATTTCGAAAAGCTGAGCTTTCCTTTCATCTAAGATTTGCTTAGTCACAGCCCCGATGGTTAGTCTTAGCACTGGCTCTGTTTGTGAGCCCCTGGCTGAAAACCACCATTCATCGAAATTGACGGAGAGGCCGTCGATATGTTCTTTGGTGCCGCCGGCGATACCTATTTCAAGCTTGCCTAAGGTATCTTGAATGTTGTTTACTCGCAGGTTAATTTCACCAGAGCTGGCATAGACCATCAATGGTTCTATCAGCTTAGAAAGGCTAGCGGTACCCCGGGCGACTACGTTGACTGCTTCGAGCATGGTGCGCAACGCATTGTCAGTGGCATACATGTCGGCGTAATAGTAGTGACCAGAAAGTTCACCAGCAAACAGAGCGCGATGATCTTTCATGCTGTTCATCATAAACTGAGTACCAACGCCTGTGCGAATTGGAGTGCCACCTTGCGAAACAATATATTCTGGCACCGCCCTGCTTGCGCGCAAATCGTAAACAATTTTTCCGCCACCATGACGACGAACAAGTTCAGCTCCAATTAGGCCAATCATCAGGCCTGTGTCGACTTGCACGCCGTATTCATCTACAAATACTGCGCGATCGGCGTCACCATCAAACGACACACCAAAATCGCATTTCTCATCAACCACTAGTTTGCTCAGCTCAGTTAGTGAGCCTTCATCGAGTGGGTTCGGCGTGCGTTTAGGGAAGGTGCCATCGGGGGTAGAATTGAGCAGAATAAACTCGATCAAATGCTTGGCTGTTTTGGCTAGCTCTTCTAGTTCAGGACCGGCAGCCCCATGACCAGCATCGAGAGCAATTTTTAGGCGACGTTCTGGCCGCACATGCCGCAGTAGGAAACTGACATATTCGGGAATGATATCAACGGTTGTAAGTTTGCCTGTCTTGCTATTGCCCAAACCAGAGCAAGCGCCGCCTTCTACCTTTGTACGAATTTCACCGAGACCATTGTTTGCACCTAGCGGTTTTGCTTGGCTGGCGTAGAGCTTGAGACCGTTGTACTGCTTACCCATATGGCTTGCCGTCACGACAGCGCCGCCGTCAAACCCTGCTTGAGCGGCATACCAGACAGCCATCGGAGTAGATGAGATACCGATATCTAGTACATCGTTGCCGGTATTGAGTACTCCTTCTATAAAGGCTGCTTTCAAAGCTGGTGAAGAGCTTCGTGCGTCTGAGCCAATTAATACTCTTCCGCCACCCTGTGGCTTGAGGTAGTGCCCGTATGCAAATCCAACATTCTTGGCAAAAGGTTCGTCTAAGCCTTTTCCGTATATGCCGCGAATATCGTATGCGCCGAAAAGTTTATGCTGATCAGTCATCGAAATTGTCTTTATGCCTAGGTTTCAATCAGCCAACTATCATACGCTATAGCGGCCTTTAGGGCGTGAGACTTACATTACATCGGCAAAAGATTTTTTTGTTGCTTCGAAGAAGTTAAAGCCAATAATGCAAACTATCACTGCCATAGCTGTGTATACGCCATAGTGCTGCCAGTCAGGCGCTAGGCCCTCAAGCACTACTCGGCGGTAGTCCATTACTATTCCTGCCATTGGGTTAAGCCAAAGAATAAATTGAATTTTTTCTGGCAGGGCTGTGGCAGGATAGACAATTGGTGTGCCGTACATCCATGCTGAAAGCCCCAGTGCCATTAAATGTCTTATATCTCTTATGTATACGCTAAGGCTGGCAACAAACCAAGAAATGCCAGCGGTTAAGAGTATTTGAGAAATAATTATCAAGGGCAAGTATAAAAGCGATGCCGACAAGCCGTGGTTATAGAGAAGAACGCCAGCAAGCAATATGATAAATGCTATAGCTTCTGTTACCAATGCTGAGAGAACCGTAACCACAGGTAGTATTTGCAGGGGGAAGACTACCCTTTTGACCAGGTTAGGATGTTCAAGAATAACAGTAGAAGAACGGGCCAGGGCTTCAGCAAACGCCCCCCAGGGTAGAAGACCCGCCATCAAGTAAAGTGCAAAATTGCTTGTGCTGCCGCTTGTGCCAAATTTGACTTTCAAGACCACAGAAAACAAGAAGGTATATAAGAGCAAGTGGCCAACGGGGTTGATCAATGGCCAGAGCAAGCCAAGCAGAGAGCCTTTATAGCGTCCTAAGCAGTCGCGCTTAACCATTAGGCCAAGTAGGTGGCGTTGCTGCCATAGCTCAACAAGCCCGGTTGGTGGAGGCGATGCCGACTGCGTTGGCGCGCTATTAACTGTAGACGAGGTCATTTAAGCTCTTTCTCAGCAAAGAAAAACTAATTTTGGCCGATATCGCTTTCTGCTGCATTAGTTTTTAGTCAATTGGGTTTGCTACTTGGCCGTGCGCGCTTTTTCTACCAAAGGCTTCAACTGTTCTTTCGTTGCTTCGCTTGCCTTTTCTGCATCTCTTAAGGTCTGAATATTGGTTACTGTCAAACTTACTATCTGCGCCTTTGTCGTATCTTTAAAATTTAGTTCGCCAGTATAGTCATTTCCGTAGTAGTAGACATCAGAAGTGGCTTTCTCTTCTACCCGAGATTGTTCTGGCGCGCCAGTAGGTAGAAGTTTTCGTAGTTCAATTATGGCAGGCTCTTTGGTCGCTGGGGTTTCTGCAAAGACTTCGCTGATTTGAAAGACCGTGCCGTCTTTACATTGCACCATGTATTGACCGCCAGCGGTTGTTTTGGGGCGGCTCAAATATTGACTTTTGCCACCAGCGCTTGCCTGGGCTGAAGGGTCGCGAACAAATGTGACCATTGCTTCTTTCAGCGTCGATTCTGGTATTCCCAGAGTAATCTTCTCTAGTGCTATGGTGCCCTGAGGTGTTACTTCATTGTTTTCGCCTTGGGTGCAGCCGGTCATGATTGCTGTTGCAAAAACTATAAGTAAACCCTTTTCAAATTCTTTGCTAAAACGCACTAGTTAACCTTTGCTGTCTGTTCCGCTGATTTCAGCGGTTAGTTTTCCCATGATCTCTTTCGCTTTTGAGAGTAACCGATCTTTTCGCTCGGGTGCTACTTCTGTGAGATATGTGTCAATTGCTGTAAGTGGGTTGAGAACGGCACTTTCAGTCAATTGTGGTAAGCGTGCCCGTTGGTGTGACGGCACAATTTCAGCACTAAATTTTACTGACAATGCCGATTCTGCCAGTTGTTTCAGGGCATCTTCGTCAACTTGATTGAGATTCTCTTGGCCAATTTTGTAGCGTATGCGCAGCACGCAGCCTGGCACAATAACCTTGTTGATTTTCTTTGTGAGCAACTCTAAAGGGTTTTCGCAATCGGTTAAATCGGCTTCTACTGTTATGAATGGCCGAGGGTTGATAGAAATGAAGTTGAATTCGGTCTTGGCACTATTGCTGGTTCTATCTATTTTTACGTGGACAAAGCCTTTGTCTTCTTTCTCTTCACCAAAGTCGACTCGCTCTAGCGATCCGGCATAGACTATTGCTGGGTTTTCTTGGCGCAGTACCTGATGCTTATGAATATGACCGAGAGCGACATAGTCGACTCTCTCGTTGACGAACATTTCAGTTGGGAAGGTTAGGGTGTAACCAACAAGAAGCTCTTCTTCAATGCCTGCTAGAGCAGTGTCTGTGCTCATATGGGCTGTAACAACTGTTGGTATTGTGGGGTCTAGTTTGAGATAAAAACCACGTAGCAGGTCGCGAATGTGCTCTTTCAACACTTTGTCTATTTCAACTGCTGACAAATCTTTGTATTTGTCCAATGTCATAAGCTGGTGACGAGTTATGTGCGGTAAGCCGACCAATTGAAGTGCACCACTTTTGGTATTAATCACAGTAGAGATTGGTCTATCTACCATTAACACGCCTGGTACTTCAAGGCTCTGAAATACAGACATGGCATGGCTTTGAGAGGCACGCAGCACTTGGTCGTGGTTGCCAACGACTAGAATGCTAGTGATACCAGCATCGCTGAGTCGCTTCAGTTGACCAGCAAACATTTTTTGATAAATCGGCTCTGGTGAGGCATTGCGATAGGCATCGCCAGAAAATAGAAAAATGTCGCACTGCTGTTCAATAGAGTAGTCAACCACTTTGGTTAGGGCCGCGACAAAATCTTCAAAGCGAACATTGAGGCCGGTTTCGGGGTTAAGTCGGCCATGGCTCTCGCCGGAGCCAAAGTGGATGTCAGAGACGTGTATTAGATTGATAGTCATAGATGTCATTGTACGGGGGAGGGCAAGTTTTTTGTCAAATTCTTCGCCAAGCCGCTTGGTAAGTCGTTTTCTGGGCTTTCTTCCGGATAAAGGTGCTTATCAGTGGCTCGGTAGGGCACAATGTCGCCAGGCAAGAACGCAAGCTGCCGGTCGTCTAAGACGGAGGCAAAGCAACCCTTAGGGTTGCTTTGCCTATTCATCCATGGACTAGCTATCCTGAGCCCTATAATCCAAATACCACACAAGGCTTCCAAGGCAGCTGTCAAAGACCAAAACTATAAAACCCCCGGCTTGCGCCAGGGGGATACGTTACTATCTTACCCAAATACCTTCAATTTGCAAGCGCATTAATGCTATTTTTACATTATGAATCAATCTCCCTGTGCTTTCTCCTACCAGCAGACCCATATCGATGCACTAGAAATCACACTTTCGCCTGGTCGACTGCATCTTTATCGAAAACATGCGTTCGAAAACGATACCGAAGCCCTTAAGCTCTACTGCTGGAATACAACCTTGAGCCAAGCACTGTATTGGCCTCTTCATATGTTTGAAGTGGCACTTAGAAACGCTATGGCTGACAGAATATTTGAAAACTATGGCGCTGATTGGTTTGACAAAGTCGAGACCTTTAGGCTTGGCCAAAGCGCGAACGACGAAGTCGAACATATCGTCAAGGCGAAGCGTAAGTTAAGCCAAGAAGGCCTTTCTTTCGGTCACGACAATATGGTTGCTGCAATCAGTATGGGCTTCTGGGAAAGCCTGCTCAGAATTGAATACGAAGAAAAACTCTGGAAACCTTTATTCACTCAAATTTTTCCTATTGATCGAAGTGAAGCTTTCAGAAAAGTGAACCAGATTAAGCGTCTGCGCAACAACGTTGCTCACCATGAGCCTGTTTTTGTTTTTCTTCAAAAGGGCGATAAACGACTGCTATATAGAGACTACAAGATGATTCTCAAACTTACTCGCTGGCTCAGTGACGAGACTGCCGCATGGGTTGAGTTTCACAGCAGTTCTGATTTTTTCAAGACTTGGAACGGAGCACCAGATTGTATCAACATGCCTAAAATCACAGTAGCAACAACAGAACAACAAAGCTGTTCTCGCTTTTGGCAATTCTTAGCTTAAGAAATCAGGCACTTTGCTCGATAATCAGTACGAGCGAAAGAAGAAAGATAAGTCCTCTGCGTGTTCATGCTGCCAGTTCATGTACTGTAGTGAAGCTCATGATAGATTTATTCTGCTTAATTAAAAGCGGTAAATATAGTGCTCCCACTGACAATGCAAAAAGCTTTTTTAGCTCAGCTTGGCCGATTTAGTCGTTCCAGCCGATTCTGTATATCGTTGCTGCTTTGCCTTGGCAGCCTTGCCGGCTTCACTGCTCTCCCTGCTCATTGTCAGGAGACTGCTGCAATTTCGCAATGTCTTAAGAGCAGCAAGTATGTCTCGCAAGCAGCTACCGCCCAGTTCAAGATTGATGGCGGCTGCTTAGAGCTTAGTCTCTATCAAGATCCTAGAGCACACATCAAAGATCTCAAAATCAATTCTATTTTGCTCAGTAAAGAGCTAAACGATGCTTTCCCTGATGCTTTTGAGACCTATGTTTTTGCCTATTTTCCGGTAGTGTCCCAGAATTGCTACACCCAGGTTGTTGTTGCAAAGAGAGACTTGCTTCTTTTTGCCAGTGGCAAGCTGACTAAAAGTGAAATTCTTTCTCGCGTTACCTTAGAGCCATTCTTGGCCAATAGTCTGAAAAATCGTTATCAGGGCTTAAGTTACGGCGAAATTCTTAATTACTCAGACAATGAGAACAGTAAAGAAATCAAGCAGCGAATTCTTTCTCTTAAATCAAGTGGTTATGATGTAGCTGCTGCCGAAAGGCAATTTCTCAAGATGGAAGACCTGGCGCGCAACAAAGACGAAGCAGCATTTGAAGAGGCAAAAGTCTCATTGGCAAAATGCTTAAGTGATGCCCCTGGAAAAATCAGACTTGCAAACGAGGGGACTCTGTGGCCAAGGTAAAGTACACCCACACGTTAGAGCGTGGGGACCAAGTTGAAGTAAATGTCGAATCGCTGGCCAATGGTGGCGATGGAGTAGCAAAAATAGATTCTATTCCGGTGTTCATTGAGCGAGCCGCTCAAGGAGACCGCTTGGCTGTGCATTTGTTTGATGTGCGCAAAGACTTCGCTCGTGGTGCCATAGAAGAAATAGTCAAGCCATCGGCTGAACGTGTTGATGCTCCATGCTTTCACTATGAACGCTGTGGTGGCTGTCAGTGGCAGCATATTGATTATGCTCATCAGCTTAAGCATAAAGAGCAATTAGTCGTTGATGCCCTCGGTCATATTGGTGGCTTTGCCAATGCCAAGGAGTTAGTTCTGCCAATTGTCGGTTGCGATGACCCTTTTCACTACCGCAATAAAGTGCAGTTTCCCGTTAAATATAAGAACACTCAAGTATTGGCCGGCTACTATGAGCGCGGCAGTCATGACTTGGTCAATATAGATTCGTGTCCAATTCAGCCCAGCATCATGGATGAGCTGCTGAAGACAACAAAAATGTTGTTCAAAAAATATCGCATTTCAATTTACGATGAAGAGCGTCACCGGGGCATGGTGCGACATCTCAATTTTCGCATGAGCTTTGCTAGCGGCAAAATTCTTGTCACTATAGTGGTTAATCACGCCCCAATCAAAATCAAAGAATTCAACAACATTGATTATCTCCATGCCTTCACCACTTTAGGTGAAGAGCTGGCTCACCTTCATCCTGAAGTAGAGTCAGTTGTAGTCAACTTCAATCAAGATAAAGGCAATCGCATTCTCGGTGAACACACAATCACCTTACTTGGTGATGGTTATATCGAAGAGCGCCTTGCTACAACTCGTGCTGATTTTCCGCAAAAATTGCAAGAAGGGCTTAGATTCAGGCTCTCATCTAAGAGTTTCTTCCAGGTAAACAGCCTTCAAGCTGTTAAATTGCTTGAGTTTATCGGTGCTGCTGCCAAGGAAAACTTGGCTGGCATTGAAAAGCCAGTTGTAGTTGATGCCTATGCTGGGGTTGGCACAATCGCTATGTGGCTCAGTGCTCTGGCCGATGAAGTAATTGCCATTGAAGAAGTAGGCGATGCCATCACTGATGGCGAAGAGAACGCCAATCTCAATAATCTGACCAATGTCAGCTTTGTTGAAGGCAGAGTTGAGCAGGCTCTAGCTGTTCTGATGGTAGAGAAGAAGCGTGAGAACAAGAATATTGACCTGATAGTGCTCGACCCACCTCGCAAAGGCATAGACCCTAATATTTTGTCTTTGATCAAAGAGCGCGGGCCGAAGCACATCATTTATGTCAGCTGTAACCCAGCTACCCTGGCGCGTGACCTGAAAATTCTCTCTCAAACTGCTGAAAATGGAGAGAACAGCTCCATCGGCGGGTATAAAATTAAGCGAGTACAGCCTGTGGATCTGTTCCCTCAGACTTATCATGTTGAATCGGTGGCGCTGCTAGAGAGGTTATAGATGGTTCTTTCAGGTATTTGGCGGAGAAACGAGAATTCGAAGGAACCGCTGCCTGACAACTTGAGCGTTTCTCACGACAAAGCCGTGCCGCCCAATGCCGTTCAAGAGTTGTGTGCCTCAGTGGGTTGGAGTCGCCGTGAGCCAGACCTGATTGTGCGCGCCCTAGAGAACTCACTTGCGGTGGTCTCTATTTGGGATAAAGACGAACTGGTGGGCTTTGCCAGAGCCACTGGTGACAAAGTCTTCAATGCTACTGTCTGGGACATGGTTGTCAGGCCTGATTACCAGCGCTTAGGTGTTGGTCGTCTGGTTATGTGTGAGCTTTTGAAAGAACTTGATGAGTATTCCATACCACTTGTTACTCTCTACGCCGACCCTGGTACCGATGGCTTTTATAAGCGCTTTGGCTTCCTTGCTGACCCATCTGGGGTGCGAGGAATGTTTAGAGAGAAGAACGATTATTAGGCCTTGGCTACTGGAACTCTTCTCTCTATATTAGGAAATTGATATTTCGGAAGGTTTCTAATTGGCCCCTGCAACGTTGGCAAGGTTGCTCGACCGTGCTAATCTAGCCTACCGTATATATGTTGTAGGCAACGCGTAAGAGCGCTTGGAGATGTCATGAAGGTAATTTTGCACCACTCTGTTGAAAAGCTTGGACAGGCTGGAGACATTGTTGAGGCCGCCCCCGGTTATTTCCGTAACTTCCTACAACCGCGTGGTTTGGGTGTTGAAGCGACCAGAGGCACACTAAAGAAGCGTGAAGAAGACTTGGCTGGCGTAAAGAAGAAAGCTCAGCAAATGCACCAAGCTGCTGTTGAGAAAGCCGAGAAAATCACAAATCTAGGTGCTATCCATTATGTTGCTAAGGTTGGCGAAAGCGGCAAACTTTACGGCAAAATCACCAACAAAGAAATTGCAGACTTGATCGAAAAAGAAGTTGGTTTTGCTATCGATAAGCGTCTTGTCAAAACAGAAAACGAAATTCACGCCCTTGGCGTATACGAAGTAACTGTCAAATTGGCTAACGAAGTACAGACTAAGTTAAATCTTGAGATTCTTCGCGAAGGCGCTACACCTACTACAGGTAAAGGTGCTCCAGCTAAAGTTGAAGCTCCTGAAGCTGAAGAAGTTGAAGCTGCAGCTGTCTAGATTGAGCGTTGAAGTTCAATAAACACCAGCTCAAACAAATTAGCCCCTATCTATTGATAGGGGCTTTTTATATTGTTGCTCTTTTGGTTATTGGCGTCGGTGGTGATTTTCCTCTCAACGATGATTGGGCTTATGCTGAAGGCGTCAGGCATCTGCTGCAAGGCGAAGGGCTGATTATGCCTAACGTCTGCGCTGCCGGAATTGCCCATGTTGCCCTCGGTTTTGTCGCTACGAAATTGTTGGGTTAATCTTATGTCAGTCTGCGAATTTGCTCATTCTTAGTTACTATTTTTGATTCCTTATGCTTTGATAGTTACCAGCCCCGCAGCCGAGAAGAAGGCGCAGAAAGACGGCTATGATTTTTCTTTAGCGAATTCGCAAATCTTTCCGTATTGGCTAGTTTCTGAAATGGATAACAAGAATTTCTGGTTCCGCGTTCGCAACGAGATACTGCTTCAGACAATCAAAAGCAACTTGGTCAATTGGACGAAGGCTAGTTTTCTGGAGATTGGCTCTGGCTAAGCGACTGTGCTTGAATTTTTGAATCAAGATGGCATGACTAATTTGGCCGGTTGCGACATCAATCCGCTAGTGATTGAATTGTCGAGTGAGCGTATGCCAAACATTGCCCATCACGCCTGCTCATACGAAGATTTTGTATCTCAGGGCTACAAGAGCGATTCAATTGGCATGTTTGATTTTATTGAACACTTAGAAGACGATCTTCCGCCTCTTAAGGTGGCTTATACCGTTCTCAATCAGGGCGGAAAGCTGTTTGTTTCGGTTCCTGCTCACCAAGAACTTTACTCGAATGTTGACCGGTTGATGAGCCAGTACCGCCGCTATAGTAAAGAGTCGCTTGAAAAGAGTTTGAGAGAGGCAGGCTTTAAAACTGTCAAAGTTCAGTATGTGATGCAGGCTATGTATCCACTTATTTTGCTTAAGCGCTTCATTGTGCCAACACCTTTGCCAGCAAATCCCGAGGGAGTTTTTGAGACTCTCATCAAAGAGTGCGGTGCTCCAATTACTCCAGTCAAAGCACTTCTTAAGTATTGGTTGAGAGCCGAGTATTATTTGCTACCTTCTTTGAAGGTGCCATTTGGTGGGTCATTGATCGCTTGCGCTACTAAAGACTAGCTCAGCTAAACCAAAGCCTGAAGCCCCGTAGCCGTCGCCGTTGTAGAGCATGTAAAGCTTTTCGTTGTGCTCAAAGACAGAGGCATATTCAACACTACTCGAATCCCAGCCGCTAATGGATGGTACCAAGGTTGCTTGCTCATCATCCCGCTTCCATGTTTTGCCATCGTTTGATGTGGCGAAGCCCATCTTGTACTGGGGCAAGCGCGATGAAAACCACATCTTGCATTCGCCACCATGCTTAATTACGCAGGGCCTAGACATGGCAAATTCACCGCGCTCTAGCTGAAGAGGCATGACTGGCATGGGCGATCGCTGCCAGTTGAAGCCATCAGCTGATTCTGCATATTTGAGAACGTGAAGCATCTCGTATTGGCTGTGAGTCCAGGTTTGATGCGAGCCGTACCACATTCTCCAGAGATTGCCTTCTTTCAACACCCATGGGTATGAAAGGGTGAGGGGGTCATTTGCGTCGCGATCGAGTAGGGGCGCTTCTGAGTATTTCATGAAAGAGGTTTGGCCGGAAGCTCGTATAGCTAGCCCAATGCTGTTGCGGAATGGCACGGTTTGGCCTAGATTCCAGCCTAAATAGTACATGTAGGTTGAGCCGTCGTCGGCATTTATAATCGAGGCCACAGTTGTACCGCTATCGTCAAAGTAGCCCTTATTTCCTGGTGAGAGCACTGGTTCACTGGACAGATCTAGAATGTTCTGGGGCGAATTTAAATCGAGGGTGACAGCACCAATGCTTGAGCGTTGATCTTTGTCTCGGCAACTAAAGTAGATTTTGACTAAGTCGCCATCGAGCTTTTCCGCCACTGGATAGCTCGCGTGGGTGAGCATCCAGGGGTATTGCCCAGAGGAATTAAAGACTAATCCTAACTTATGCCACTTCATTAGAGTTTGATTTTGCTACTTGGTGTTTTTGCTCTGGGCGACGCCGCTCCCAGATAGAGGCCATCGGGTTCAGTATCACTCATGATGCAAGCAGCTGCGCCAATAATGCAGCGATCGCCAATACTAACATGGTCTCTGATTGTAGCATTGATGCCAACAAAACATTGTTCACCGATAACAACTCCACCGCCCATAACTACATGCGATGTTATGAAAGCATGGTCTTTAATCTGAGTGTGGTGGCCGATATGATTGCCACTCCAGATGAAGACATTGTTGCCAATTTCTACAAAGGGCTGAATAATCACGTCTTCTAGAATGAAACAGTTCTCACCAATTTTATTTTCATTCCACCAGTGGGCTTTTGAGCAGATATACGAGGCGAGTTTGTAACCTTTGGCCTTGGCGGCTAGATATTTGGTTTTTCGCAGCAAATTTAGTTGAGCATAACTTAGAGCTACAAACATCAGGTGGTTTTCTGGTGCAAATCTATTCTCTATCTCTTCAAAAGCTACTACTGGCAAGCCTTGAAAGCTATCTTCTTTAACATATTCGCCGTCGGCAGTAAAAGCAACGACTTCGTGGGCGGTATCATGAGAAAAATAGAAATTGGCCAGTTCTGCTATTTCTTTATTACCAAAGATAACTATTTTAGCCATTAGTTGCTCAATTCTGTTGGGGGCTGAAGAGAACATTCCAGAATTAACAAGGTGTATGGAATGCGCAGTAGGTCACTTCTTAGATGTGCCTTAATTGAAGGAAATACTGAGTTGGCCAGTTTGAGATATTGTGATTGAGTTCTGACAAATTTGCCGCGATCACTATCCAGCATCCAGCGATCGAAGGGATGCTGGTCTTTTTCGAGATAGCAGCCGTCGTAAGTAATTAGACGACCACCAGGTTTCAGCGCCTTTGAGGCAAATTGTAGAAGTTGAATTGCTTCGTTGTCGTTTAGATGATGTAGAAGGCCGGTGGCCAAGACAATGTCATAGGTCTCAAATTCGGCTGGGTCAATCTCGGCGGCGTTGCGGCAAAGAAAGCGAGCCCGGTTGCCATACTTTGACTCTGCGTGAGCAATATAGTCGGGGTCGAGGTCAACACCGAGATATTCCACCCCGGGGAGATATTCTAAAATGTCGCCGGGGCCACAGCCGATGTCGAGAACCTTGAAGCCTGGTTGTGGCCTAATGTGCTTTTCGACGTGGGTAAGTCGAGCTGAGTGACCGCCCAATGACTTCATCAGCAGCTTGTAAGCTGGGGCGAACGATAGTATCGGGTGCAGGGATTGAATCACTTGATTGATTGTGGCCATTTTAATCTACTGCTTGCAGCTTTTTGGCACTGCTCGAACAAGCTTGTGAATTAGCTTGGAAGAATTGAGTTACTGTTTGGCAGATTGTATCGATTGAGGCTGCTGGCAGGTCAACCCAGAGCGGCATACGCAAGAGGGTGTCAGATATCTTATCAGTAACTTCTAGGCTGCCGCTAGACCTGCCGAGCTTGCGACCAGCAGCTGATGAGTGAAGGGGCACATAGTGTGGCAAGCAATCGATACCGGCTTCTTGCATGTAGCTCTGCAGGGCCTTGCGCTCGTCTAGATTGTCAACGAGAAGATAGTATAGGTGTGCGTTGTGGCCGCAGTCAGCGGGTACGACTGGCCTGCGAATGTGCCCTTGCTGCTCTAGATCGTTGAAGCCTTGGTCATAGGCGTTCCACGATGCTAGTCGGTTTTCTTGTATTGTTGCTGCCGATTCCATTTGAGCCCACAAGAAGGCTGCTTCTAGCTCGCTTGGTAAGAAAGATGAACCGATGTCTATCCATGAATATTTATCGACCATTCCTCTAAAAAACTGTTTGCGATTGGTGCCTTTTTCTCTAATGACTTCAGAGCGTTCTATTAAGGCTGGGTCGTTAATAGTGATCGCCCCGCCTTCACCGCAGCTCAAATTTTTGGTTTCGTGAAAACTGAGCGCGCCTAAAATGCCTATTGAGCCGAGCATGCGGCCCTTATAGCTAGAAAGAACAGCATGGGCCGCATCTTCAATCACATGCAGTTTGTGATGGGCTGCGATCTCCATGATTTTATCCATGTCGCACGATACTCCGGCATAGTGCACCACGACAATGGCCACTGTTTTTGCCGTTATAGCTGCTTCAATAAGAGAGGGGGCGATGTTCATCGTCAGCGCGTCGATGTCAACGAAAACTGGAATAGCACCTCTTAAGGCGAAGGCGTTAGCTGTTGAAACAAAGGTAAACGAAGGCATTATCACTTCGTCGCCGGGGTTGATATTGAGCAAGAGCGCTGCCATCTCAAGGGCCGCTGTGCCCGAATGGGTTAAGAGAGCTCGCGGCGTATTTATTTTTTCTTCGAGCCAGGAATGGCATTTAGCTGAGAAAAGGCCATCGCCTGACAAGTGATTGTTTGCTAGGGCCTGAGCAATATTTGCTAGTTCACCACCGCTGGCATATGGTTTGTTGAATGGAATATGGCAGTCTGATTTAGTCACGGCGAATCAGCTGTCTAGAGGTTGGCGCAGCTGATTCGTTTGTTTCCTGTTCGACAATATATAAGGGTCGACCTTTTACCTGTTCGAATGTTTGGCCAACATATAGCCCTACTAAACCTAGGGCTGTTAGGTTGATGCCACCAAGCAAAAATAGAATTGCGCCAAGGGCCATCCAGCTCGGCGTTAGCGCTAACGCCGAGCTGACTAGCAGGGCTGCTGTTGATAGTGAACCAACAAATACAATAAATAGACCCAACCAAACTATCAGTTCAAGTAGTTTGTTCGATTGAAAATAGATGCCCTGCATGGCATGCTGAACCAATTTGGAAAAGTCATATGAGCTCTCGCCATGCAGTCTGCTGCCGTGTTCGTATTCAATTGATTGGCGCTCAAAGCCTAGCCAGAAGAGAATGAACAGATAGTGTCGGCTAGAGTCGTTGAGAGTAAGGTAGGCATCTACCACTGGTCTTGAAAGTACGCTAAAAGTGGCACAGGTGCCGTCAATGTTTGACTGAGCTAAGCTGTTTAACAGTTTAAAATAGACGGTGGCGCAGACATTGCGCCACCGTGAGAATTTGCGACTGCGTCTCTTCGCTAAAACAATGTCTGTGCCTTGGTTTGCTAAAGCCAATAACCTTGGTATTTCTTCTGGTGGATCTTGCAGGTCGGCGTCCATAACCACTACAGAGCGACCGCGGCTGGCCTTGAGACCGGCACTAATTGCGGCGTGTTGGCCGAAATTACGGCTTAGCTTTACGCCGCGTACCCGTGAATCTCGTGTGCTCAAGCTTCGAATTTGTTGCCAAGATGAGTCTGGGCTGCCGTCTTCAACGAATATCAACTCATAGTTTTCTGTCAGTTGCGAAACTACAACAGTTAATCGCTGGTAGAGTTCTTCAAGGCAGGCTGCCGATTTGTAGACCGGTAACACAACAGAAATTGGCACTTCTTTGCCGCTAGAAAGCTCACCTTCATCGAGGAGAACTGCGTGAGAGTGAGAGGTTTGAGGCGTTGAGGTAATCACGATTAGGTGGCTGTGTCCACTTCCGACATATAGAGCTTAGCTTAGTTGCCCTGCATCTGTGATAAAGAAAGCAGTACTTGTGTTTACTTTACAACATGTGTCGTATGGTCACTATAGCTTTGCAGGTATTTCTTAGCAGAGATTTGTTAGCTGTAACTACTTAGCTGTGTGCGAGGCTTCCATGTAGGTTACCAAACAATTGGTATTGTCGTGATTCCCGTTTTGCATCCAGAAGAATGGCTTCATAACTGTTTCATTGAGCACAATTGAAAGGAACCCAGGAAAGGTCGTGAGCATTGGTACTTTCCAGTTGCCGGAAGATACTGTACGTTCTTGGGCGCTCTTACTTGCCACTTTTTCTTTAAAGCGACTAAGCTTGAGTATCATTCTTGCTAGTGGTTGAAGCAGGTTTGTCAGCGGGTAATTCAATCCTACTACGTGATTGCAGCTCAAGCCATGCGCTGCGAGTTTCTCCACTAATTCTTTCTTATCATAGCGGCGATAGTGACCGGCAACGTCGTCTTCCAGGCTCCAATGCTTAGGGCTTGAGGGCACCATGAGAGCCACAATGCCGTGTTCTGTAAGGCTTAGGCTACATCGGTCAAGGTAGTTTTGCTCTTGCTTGTCGTCGAGGTGCTCTAAGACAAAGCAACTAATTATTAGGTCAAATTTTCCACTTGACTCGACTGAAAGCCAGTCTGCGCATATTAGTTGAAGCTTTTTTGCTTCAATGAACTCATGGTTCTGCTCTGTTGCTTCGGTGAGAGCATCAGGGTTGAGGTCGTAGCCTACGCCTGTCCAGCCAAGCTCGAGAAGAATTCTAGTGACCGCGCCACGACCAGAGCCGATTTCTAGAAAACGACCTGGGGGGCGCTTGGCTAAGCGCTCACGCAGGTACATGTGTTGCAGTATTGAACCAGGTGCATAAATCATAACTTCTTTGCTCGATTTACCCCTGGTGGCGCCGGTAGTATCGTGTCTCTTCTGGTTGATAAAACTGTTCGAGGCTTGCTGGTACCCGGCTGTAGTATCCTAGCAACTGTTGACTGCGTGGTGGAAGCTTCAATATTGTTTCTTCGCCTAAAGCTCTTACATAGTCAATTTGCGGTTTAAAGAATGAGCGGGTAAATTGATGGTTTATTGCTAGTCTGTCTGCCCCTGAACGGTTGGTGCCAGCGGCATGCCATAAGGTTGAGTCGAAAACGAAAATTGACCCTGCTGGGCAGATCACGGGCACAGCCGTAGTTGCCATCTCGGCTCTGTTGGGGGCAACCATTTGTTGATGGCTGCCCGGTACCACAAGGGTGGCCCCGTTTTCGAGAGAGAAGTCGTCAATGCAGACCATGATGTTTATAGAAGCCAGATAACCGTTCATTACTCTGGCAAAGTCCATGTGAAAAGAATTTTGAAATATTTGTGCTGGCTTTAGGTCGTCAGAGGGCAGAATGAAGCCATTCTGCAAGTGCAGTATTGCTGTGGGCGCCAACAGCTTATCGATGATGTCAATTATCTTTGGTGACTCTAGGTACTCCAAGAAGTGAGGGTGATATTTCATCATCAGCCTTAAGACGCCGACTTCGCCTGCTCTTTCTAATCGCTGCTGGCCAACTTCTTCAATTATTTTCTCTTGCACCAAGTACATATTTTCTCTGCTCTGCGCTATAAAAGCCGAGTTGAAAACATTTTCGATGATAGAGAAACCATTCGTGTTTAGAGAAGTTTGGGCTTCGCTGAGCCAGTTAGCGCTTTTCTGCATGCTAATTCACTCTTAGGCTTTGGTATTTCATGTATTTTGGCGCGTCATCACCGACATGGGCGAGCAGATCAATTGCCGTTACGCCGTGAGAGAAAGGCGGATAGAGCTGTTGATACTCTGGATAGTTGCTGTAATCGAAGAACGAGACGGTGATGTTTTCTTGTGTAAATAGGTCGCAGTTAAGGTAGCTCATTGCTGCTGGCCCTGAAACATATTCGCTGGCATTTAGTTGTTTGCATATATTTAGTAGTCGTTGGCTTTTATCCCCTTCCACTTTGAGATCTGTTGACCAAGTGATTGGGGTGGTTATCTCGAGGCAACGGCATAGCTCGCTAATGAAGAGATAGTTAATGTCGCTCAGGCGGTCTAGTTTTGCCGCCGCTTCGTAAGCCGTTTGCAGAGAGCTCAAATATTCACTAAAGTGCGGTGCCTTAGAGTAAGTGTGAGTAAGGCTTTTGAAGTGATCTTCTGCCCAGTCTTTGCCGGCAACGAGCGTGTCACAGATGCGTTGGTTGAACTTACCTTTGACTTCTACGGGAATGGTTAGCCATTGCGGCCCTTTGGGCGATTTGATCTGGTTGCGGTTGCGCCAGTCGCGGCGAGTGTATTGCATATCGTCATACAGTACAAAGTGATCGACTGAGCCGATTATGTCGAAGTAGCCTTTCCATGGAATATAGTTTGATTGGATGATGGCCACACGCTTTTGCACGTCGATTGACCTATAAAAAGAGTTTGTAGTCAGTTTGATTATCAAACACTTTATACTAAAGCGACGAAATACTTCCTGAGCAAAACTAGAATGAATAAAATGAAAGGCGTTTTGAAGCAGACTTTGCTGCGACTAAGCTAGCTTTGACTGGGAAATCGCTAATAGGGGCTTGTAGTCCTGGGTCGGTTCTAATTGTCGCGCTCTCTATGGTGGCGGCTTTAATTGCTTTTGTTGCTTTTCATCCTGCTGTGGATTTGTTTGCTGGTCTTAACCCCTATCTTGTTTCGATGACAACTGAACTTTGGGGCCACTTGCCCATTGATAATCGTAAGGCCATTTTTGCCCACAAGATTTTTTTTGCTTGTCTTGTTGGTTTAGCATTGATATGGCCGCTGTTCAGTGCTTACTTTAAAACAAAGTTTGTAGCTTTCGACCGCAACAAAATTGATTGGTGCTTAGGGTTAGTTTCTATTGCTTTTCTGGCTTGGTCTGGTCTTAACTTTAATGGCTATCCGCAGCAGCTAACTGTCGGTCTTTTTCTAGCGGCCGTTCTAGCTGCTTTTACATGGGCTCGTTTGCCTGGCGACCGTCTTCTTGCGACAGCTTTAGTATTTGCCTTGGCGCTGCTGGCAATCGTGCCTGGCTTTTTTCAGGTTACCGATTTTTCTAACAGATCAACTATTGAAGTTTTGCAAATTCAGCAACATTATGCGATGTGCGTCGGGTTCTCGGACAAGCTTGTCTATGAGGTGCCATTGGTACCTGCGACTTTGCTCTACTATGGTGTTTTGATTCCCACTGCCCTTGGCGCATTTCAGCGCTTGGCTGGGGTGCTTTCATTTGGTGATTTAACTCACTTCGTTCAATTAACGCAGTTGCTCCTTCTTCTGGCAGTGGGTTTCTTGCTGCTTAAGTTGGCAAGGCGATGCAAAGAAATAGCGTTGCTTGCATTCTTAACTGTGTTGCCATGGTTCCATTTTGCCCAAGTCGGTTTGAGTTATCCTAATCAGTCAGGTTGGCGCTATCTTGGTATTTTCTGCCTGCTAATTGCCATGCTAGGCATGCGAAAGTTTGGCGGGCGTAAGTTGGCTTTCTCGCTGGGGGCTGGAGCTGGCTTCTGCTTGCTATTTAATGTTGAGACTGGCGTCACTGTAGTGATTGCAACGGCTCTAGCTTTGTTCTTGCTGCGTTCGCGGCTGAGCGATTTTAAAACGTTGGCTTGGCTAATTGGCCCGGTTATCTATATTGGTGGCTTCTTGGCGGCCGTGGCGGCCTATGCTTTGCTCTTCTTGTTGTTGTTCGGTTACCTGCCACCGTTTATCAATCCGGCTAAAATTTCGGTCTATGTCAAGGCGGCCGAAGCCATTTCTATGACAGGCACTATTTTGCCCATTGCCATATTGATATTTTTGCACTCAGCCTTTGTCTTCGCTCGCGTGGCTACCATATCGGCTCCACTGCTTACCATTCGTCACGCCATAAGAGGGGTTGTGGCGGTGCTTATTATTGTATGGGAAATGTATTATTTTAATCGACCATTCTTTGCCAACTTGGCCGGTGTTGCCGCTCTATATGCTCTATTGTTAGTCGATTCTTTACGTTTTGTTCGCATTGCCATTTTGCGCCGCAATTTGTATATCAGCAGGGCGCGCAATAGAGAAGCAATTATTCTGCTTGGTGCATTGGCTGTAATTGTTGCGCCAACGGCTCTATTGTCTTGGACAGAGGCCGGTAAGACTTATGTGTTGCAACCCAATTCTGCCAAGGAAACACCGACCTGCTTGGTATCGCAGGTGCTTTTACCTAAGGCCTTGGGTGAGTATGTGCTAGACAAGAGTGCGTATCTGAAGAGCTTCAATGGCAAGGAAACTTTTAGGTACGTATCCATTTATTCGCTACTCGTGCCTCGCCTTAGTCAGCTTGAACAGCCGTTTCCTTATACTGATCCATATTTTGGCATTAATTTGCTGCACGACTATGAAAACTATATTGATCTTTTGCTGAAGAGTGATGCAACTTACATTTTGCTCGATGATCAAGATAGTGACCCAGCCTTGAGAGGCCAACACTGGTACAGCCTTTATCTATGCGCAATGGAGAAAGCGCTTTTTAGCCGCTATGAGTTTCTGCAGTGTGAGCATGGTTGGCGAGTTTTGCAATTGAGAAAGGGTTCTATATGAATTGGCTCAGTCGTGGCTTAATCAATAAACAAGACGATCTCAGGCCAAGTTGGTCTTTATTCGTTTGTCTCGTCTTCCTTCTCTGTATTGCTGGTAGTCTCGTCGTGGCTCGTTGTGTGCCAATTCACGGCGGGCTGTTTGATCAGTTTAATCCGTTTCTTGTTGATATGGTTTCTACTGTTTGGCACTGCGTGCCCATCGACCATAGGCGCATACTCTTGGCCCACAAGTTTTTCTTGATGCTCATTTGCCTTTCTGTTCTTGTTCTCTCTTGGAGTGGTGTCGGTTTATCGGTCTCGGCCAAGATGCCCGTCGCTATTAGGCCGATTGCCTCTATTAAGATGCCAGAGCGCGGGAGCAATCATATTATTGTCCTAGGCGTTCTCGCTTTCTTCTGGTGGTCATTTGCTACTTTTCAGGGTGAGCCAGCTGATTTGATTGGCGGTTTCTATTGTTTAGTATCTTTGGTATTGCTTCTTACTTATATTCGGCACGCCAGTCGGCTGCTAGTTCTTGCTCTGGCAGGCTTTCTCATTGTCTTGGCTAGTTTGCCAGCGCTCTTTCTGCCCCCAGACTTTGCTCAGATGGCCCCAATTGAGGTCGTGCAACTGCAACAGCACTATGCTGTCTGCTTTTCTTTTGCGGATCAGATGGCTGCTGGTATTAATCCTGGTTCCAGTTGGCTCTTGCACTACGGTGTGCTTGGCCCCCTTGTCTTAGGCTCAATCGAAAAGTTTTTCGGCCCTATCTCTATTCGCGGACTTGTTCAATTAGTAGAAGTGAGCCAGTTTGCTTTTCTTGCTGTCGTGTTTGGCTCATTATTTTATTTGGCTCGGGGGCGCAAGCTGATTGCACTTCTGGCATTGATACCGGTTATTCCTTGGTATCACTGCAACCAGTTAGGCATTTTGTATCCCAATCATTCGGGTCTTAGGTTAATCGCTGTCTTCGTGGCCATTGCTGTTGTCTGCACTCTAAATCGCTTGCCTATACGCAAATTAGCTGTGCTGATGGGCTTTGTTGCTGGCTTGGCAGTTCTCTATAATTTCGAAACTGGATTAACCCTAATGCTCGGCTTCGGTGTATCGCTCTTTTTGCGCCGCAGTTTAGTGGGCCCTGGTTTGATCAAACCGCTGGCTGTCGTAGTTGCTTGCTTGCTCGCCGGTCTCAGCCTCGCCATAGCTTTGTTTAGCTGCTACTTCTTCGTGGTTACTGGTAGCTTGCCCTATCTACTTGACCCAGCCAAGCTTTCAGCTTATTTTAGTGCCCCGCAGATGATTACTACTCCTGGTATGCCTGCCGGTATAGCCGTGCTTATGTTTGTTCAATCTGGCTATATCTTATTGGCTGCAGCCAACAAACCGCCTGCTTCAATTTCTTTTAGCCAAGCGCTGAAGGCCGGAATTGCTTTGATGCTCTTAGTTTGGGAAATGTATTATTTCAATCGCCCGTATTATTCTAATTTGGCTAGCTGCTGGGCCCTCTACAGTATTTTGTTGATTGATAATCTGCGGGCTCTACGTTTGGGCTTACTCGGTAGTAAGCGCTTTGCCTCTACTGCGATACTGTCGGCGGTGGCGCTGCTTGTTGTAATTGCGCCTTATACAATCAAGAGTTATCGTGAATCGGCACAATTGTATGGCCAAGTAATCGAGCGCTTGCGTTTCAATACCGATCAACGGGTCTGGGCTGAGTCTCAAGGCATTGCTGTCTCTGGGGTGCGTTTCCCCAAAAAACTAGGTCAATATGTGTTAGACAAAGCCGCGGAGTTGAAGCAGATTGCTGCAGCGTCTTCGGCGATACCCGCAGCAAATTCTTCAGTAAATTCTTCTGTAAATGCGGCTTCAAGTCAGACTGCTCAACACCTGCGCTATGTCTCCATTTATTCATTGTCTTTGCCCAAGGCTAGCGGTGTGCAGCAAGATTTTCCGTACATTGACCCATATTTTGGTCTCAATTTGACCAAGCAATATCGTCAATATTTAATCGAGCTTGTTAAAGATCAGCCGAAATTTCTTCTAGTTGATAGACCTGAATGTGATCCGACGATGAAAGACCAGGCGTGGTACGCGAAATACATAGAAGATGTCGAGCTAAATTTGGCCAAGACCTATCATGTCAGCTCGACGTCAAATGCTTGGACAGTATGGCAGCGAAATTAGCTTGAAAGCGGGTTAAGGGCTATCCTTGATTTTTCGGAATAGTTCTAACTTGCTACCATCCGGTAAGTCTTGTTCGTCAGCCAGCTGGTATGAGCCGCTTGTTTTGACATAATTGATAAGCTCTGCGTAGTTGCGCTCAGATTTGCTGTCAAGCCAATGATTGCCGGTGTTGCCACTCTTTAATAGAAACCAATCGTAGTAGAGGGCCGTTTTAGGGCTGAATTCGATTTTATCGCCTGTTACTGTCCACATCCGCGATGTCGTTGGCTTGAATGCGTAGCCCTTTTCTTTGGCTAACAGTTCAAAACCGTGGGTGTTGAGCTGCGACATATTGATCATAATGTTTAGCCAGACCGGCTTGCTGCCATCTGTTTGGGCAATTCTTTCTGCCACCATTGAGTAACCCCAATCTTCTCTTTGAGTGGGACACCCAAGTTGCCTTGAGTTTGTAGCCGGATTCTGCATGTTCAGCCCGAGGGCCTGCGGTATTGAAGAAAGCCACTCGATTGGGTACGGTGAGAAACAAAAGGCCGTGTATTGCAGAAGCGCTAACGCGAGAATTAGGACAGCTGCTAGTTTTGCGGTGATTTGTTTGCTGCTTAAGAGGCGATCAAGAAAAATGGCAGTGTAAGCGCTAGGGCAAATTAGAGCAGCTGTCAAATAGCGATTAATTGGGGTAGCGGCATTCCAGCAGCAAGTTACGACCATGCCGAAAATAGCTGAGAGCGTTAGTGGTAAGAGGATGCGGTGATATTTTTTGTCAACAAAGAAGATTGCCAGAACAGCGGTGCCCAAGAGCAAGGGGCTCATGCTTTCAGGTAGAAATGCCCAGTATTGCGCAGCTGCTTTATAGAAATTTGTTGTTTGACCGGTCTGCTGCATGTAGTGCAAGTTGTCTTGGGTTAAGCCCGCTATAAAACTAGCGTTATAAATTACCCAGGGCAGAATGATCACAAGTGCCGAGAGCACCAGGGCGGCAAATGATATACACGAGGCTTTAGACAGCTTGCTGACTTTAAAGTGTTCGGCGACAATGACGAATGCTCCACCGGCAATGAATACCGCTACCAAGTGTTTAACTAGGCAGCAAATGCCTATTGCTACGCCTGCAATTACTGCTCGCTTGAACCGGGCGTCTCTTTGCCACCAGAGCATGGCCCATAGACCGCAGGCCACGGCAGCAGCAAGTTGCATATCTAGGTAGTACTTGTGGGTATAGAGGGCGGTTAGTGGATAGAGAGAAAGCAGGGCCGCAGCCAGTGCGGCTACTCGCTGGCTGAGATTTAGTAGACGGCAAATATTGAATGTGGCAACGACTAAGGCACTTGAAAATAACACCATTGCGCCACTGTCAATTGCACGGCTGCCACCCAGGGCTAGCTTGAGTAATGCTGAGATAACGTAGGTCGTCGGTGGATAGCAGCGGTTAACTTCTAAGAGTTCTTTCCACCAGTGAGGAACAAGAAAGTTTGGCTGAGCAAATAACTCTTGGAAGCGCCAGGCGTTTAGAATATGGCCGGCTTCGTCTTGTGACAGCAGCGAATGGTCTAGAGAAAACCAGAGCCCATTGACTAGAGCAATAGTAGTAGTAAGAAGCACTATGCCTGTTATTTTTGGTGGCATTGTTGCTTTGAGCCGCTCTAGCCATGGTGCGTGCTGCTCTGTATTCATGGGCTAAATTGCTGGTCTGTAATTTTTGCAACTACCAGTAGCGAACCGCCCATTGGGTATGAAAATCCAGCCTTTATACCCATTCGTTCTATCGTTAGAACTGACTCTAGTATGTCATTGGCAATTTTGGGAAGGCAATATTCAGAGTTGGGGTCGTAGCTCTCTGTTTTATTTTTCTTTGAGAGTCGAGATAAATACATGAGTGGCAACAGGCTCGATACAAATGAAGTGGATCTTAGTATTTCAAACCCAGCTTTCTCAATTTTGTCGATCAGCTCTTGTCGTTCGTAGCGGCGAACATGGTGCGAATACTCGTCTACGACGCTCCAGAGAAAGCGATGCTGCGGCACCGTAATTATTATTCCGCCATTAGATTGCTTCACAGCCTTGTGCATTTGCGCCAACACTAGTTCATCTTCTTCGATGTGCTCAAGTACGTCAAAGGCGCCGATTACGTCGAATTCGTTCTGATACGGAATTTTTCTTGCATCAATTTGCAACAGGGTGGCCTCGCCTAGCCTTGCTGCTGCGTGCTCTAGGCCGTGACCGTATAGTTCGCTGCCGTGAACTGCTAAATTAAAATTGCTTTTTTGAATACCATCAAGTACGTAGCCAGTGCCACAGCCAATCTCTAAAAAAGATTCGGCGTTAGGAAAGTAACGACTTAGGGCCCAAGTGATTAGCTGGTTGCGGCTTCTAAACCAGAAGTTTGAAGCTTCTTGGTCAAACAATTGGGCGAATGATTCTGGCGGAAAGCCGTCGTTGCTTTCTGCCAATTCTGGTGCAAAGTAAGGCCGCCCCCCGATCGTTGGTGGTGTCTTGCCACAGCTCGGGCACTGCCAGCTTGAGCTGGCGTGTGGCGTGCTGCATTCAAGGCAAAGCTTCATATTGAAATTTACTCTTTGCGCACAATGATTGTGAATTCATATAAGCCATAATCATGCAACAAAGCGACATTTCTTGCGAAGTTCTTCTTGCAGTAATCAAAGAGATCGCAAGGATTTGCGTAGAAGAGTTTTGCTGATTGTTTTTCTACATCTGAGTAACTGGTCAGTATGTTGAATGAAAAACCTTTCCTTGAGATCTGATTGATTTGAATGAGGGTAGAAAGTACGTGCTGATGCCAGTTTTCGCTAGTCTCTTCAAGCTTTACATTGAATATACCGCTGGCAATAGTGTAGTCAGCGTTCTTTTCGATAGGCGCGGAAGTAAAGTGGCAGCCGGGATTTTCGGGATGAACTTGTTTCGCTTCTGAGAGCATGGCTTCTGACCAGTCAAAGCCGATGTAGTCGAAGTGTTTGTGGTGGCTGGTTAAATAGTCGTAAAGTGCGCCGTAGCCGCAACCGTAGTCAATCACCGAGAAGTGCTCATGGCTCAGAACTTGGGCCAATTTAGAAAACCGCAGTTCTTGCGATTCAACTGAGTTCCAGTCTACGCCTTGATGAGTGGGGCCGAATGCCTCAATCTTGTCCTGGTAGTAGCTGGTTATGTTCTTTCGTCGTGTTGATTCGTTGTCGGGTGGCATGTAAAAGGGGCAAGGATGAAAGGTAGGATGACTGGAAATTTAAATTAATGAGACTTAGCTAGTTTGTGAAGCTATACCATATCACTTTGGCCCTTGCTAACTATTGGCTTGTGAAGAGAGCGTCCGTACTGTTTTCAAATTCATGCTCTGGGCAGGATTATTGTCAAGCGAGCTGGTGGTTATTGGCCTACCGAAAATTGTGGGTGTTTAGTAAAGTAGCAATTACCTCCAAGGTCTAGATATTCGAAGTGCCATCGTATGTAGTGCCTCTAATTTAGCTATTTTGGTCCTTTGTATCATTCTGACTGCAAGGGGTGACGCCCTTCTGTATAATTATTGATACTGCTCAATCGCTTGCTCTCGCTTCAATTGGCACTCTCAGAATTATCGGGCACAATCCACTTATCGATCGTTTGCTTTAGTTGTTGGGTGTCTATTGGCTTAGGTACATAGTCGTCCATCCCTGCAGCGATGCATTTGTCGCGGTCGCCAGCCATGGCGTGGGCAGTCATGGCTATTATCGGCGTGTGCCGCCCGGTGATTGACTCAGCCTCTCTAATTAAACCGGTGGCTGTCAGTCCATCCATTATTGGCATTTGGCAATCCATGAAGACCATGCTGTATGCGTCTCTATTTAAGGCATCTAGAGCTTCTTGGCCGTTGCTGACGATATGACATTCAAAACCAAGATCTTCAAGAATCAGCTTTGCTACTGTCTGATTAATTGGATGATCTTCGGCAACTAGAACGAGGTTCTTCTTGATTGAGGCAGAGAGCTTACTGCTGCTGATTCTAGCGTTTCTGGGAACATTATCTGATTTCTCGTTGAATTCCGCTTTATGGGCATAGACTGCACTCAGTAGGCAATTGAGAAGGTCAGATTGTTTAATCGGTGTGGCTAAATAACTGTCGAAGCCAAGCTCTATCGCTTCTTCGCCATGACCGATAGGGTCAGAAGAGCTTAGTAAAATCAGTCTGGTCGTGCTGATTTCAGAGCTTCCGAAAATCTTCTTTGCCATTGCCAGGCCGCTTTCTCCCGGCATCACAAGTTTTATGATGGCTATTGCGAAGGGGTGCCCTTCTGCCTTTGCCTGCAGTAATTTCTTGATGGCTTCTTCTGCGTTAGGAGCGGTTTCGCTTTTCATGCCCCATGAAGATACATATTTTTGAATAATATCTGCCGATTGCGGTTCGTCATTGGCAACTAAGATGCGCACATTATGCAGCTCTTCTTGTATGTTGCTAGTGACTTCGCCAGATGTTTCAAACGGTATGAGGAACCAGAAAATTGAGCCTTCGCCTTCTCTACTTTCAACGCCGATTGTGCCGCCCATTAGTTCGGTGAGGTTTTTGGAGATACTCAAGCCTAGGCCAGTGCCTCCAAATTTGCGACTGATAGAGCCGTCAGCTTGAGTAAATGGTTGAAACAAGTGCTCTTGTTCTTCGCTAGATAAGCCAATACCTTGGTCTTTGACAGAAAAGCGCACCTGAGTGGTACTAGCTTGCATTGATTCCAGTTTCGCTTCTACTATTATTTCGCCGCTGGTACTAAATTTGATGGCATTAGATGCCAAATTTAACAAGATTTGTCTTAGTCTTTCTGGGTCTCCGCGCACTATCTTCGGCAAGGCCGGATCGATGTAACTCATTAGTGACAGCTGTTTAGAGCGGGCCTGCTCAGCTAAAATTTCGCAAGTTCCTTCAACAACATTTGTTAGGTTAAAGTCGATAAGCTCTAGTTCGATTTTGCCCGCTTCAATTTTGCTGAAGTCTAAAATGTCGTTGACGACGGTTAGTAGAGTGTTGCCTGCCTCTCTAATGGCCGTGCTGTAGCTTCTTTGGTCGTCGTCTAGCTTTGTGCGCAAGAGAATATTGCACATACCGATTATGCCATTCATAGGTGTGCGAATCTCATGACTCATGTTGGCTACAAATTCTGATTTTAATTTCGATGCTGCTTGTGCTTGGTCGCGAGTAATGGCTAGTTCAGAGTTGAGTAAACTGAGTTCTTGAACTTTCAACTCTAAAGTGCGATTGAGTTCGATTATGTCTTGCTCAGCTATTTTTCGCTGTTTCATCTGACCTTTCAGAATTAATAGGGCAATTAGAATTAAGCTCACAGCCAAGATAGCCATACTGGCGAGAAACTCTGATGCGCGTTGGCTGTCGCGCTGCAGCTTTTCGTCTCGCGTTTTGAAGATGCTCTCTTCTTCTTGGCGCATTTTGTTGATCAGTTGACGCAGTTGTACCATCAAGATTCGGCCGCGTTCTGTGGCAACTAGCTTGAGTGCTTCGCTGACCTCGCCTCGTTGTCTTAGAGCGATGGTTCTTCTTTTAATATTGAGCTTCTCATCAATTAAGGGTTTACATTCAGCCAGTAGCTGCCGCATCTTTGGATTGTCTTGGGTGAGCTTGCTGAGAGCTCTGAAATCGTCCGATATTTCGGAAAGAGATCTTTGGAATGGCTCTAGATAGCTAGGGTTGCCGGTTAGCAAATAGCCACGCGGACCGGATTCTGCATCTTTTAGAGCTGACATCAATGATTCAATTTTTAGTAGTACTTTGTCGCTGCGGTCTACAGTTGCCCTAAATTCTGAAAGGACAACGAGCTTTTGGTAGGCTAATAGACCCATGATGATCGTTAGGGCGAAAATAGCCAACATCGCCAACATCGCGCCATTTGTTTTTGCTGGTCTTGGATTGGTCAGGGTCAATGTTGCCTGCTTGTATATAACCGAGCCCTATCTGCTCATTAGTTCTTGCCCTACCGCGACTGCTCAGCTAACAGCTTTTTGTAAATAGATGTCTATATCTAGTTTCGCATATCTAGCCCAGACGAGCCTGCCGCGACCGTAGACTTGTCGATTTATCTAAATGTTCCACTGAGCCAGTTCATATACATTGTGGCAATTCTGCCCCATGGGGGTACTGCGCCTGACTGACGATGTTGACTATAACTCTGAGGCGCTTGTGCCGCCACGCTGGAACATCTGGTTATTGCCAAGGGGGGTGAGGATGATGCATACTCATAATCTACTCCAATAACTTGAGCTTAGAGCAAGCAATGGACAACTGGGATCTATCAGCTGCAGCCATAAACGAAATCATGGAATACTGTGAATCTAACCAAGATCTACTTTCACCATCTCTTGTGGAAACACTTCAAACAATTGTTTGCCTCTGGCTCGATGGCTGAGGGCACCGAGTTTATAGAGTTGCGCTGTAAGGGCAATGCAAAGGGATTACCGCTCCGAACTTAGCCGCTCAACTGTCCACATGCGTACCATGGTGCCCAGTGGTAATTTCTTGCGGTCAGCCATGTCCATCAGCATAAGCATTGTCTCTTCATCGACGCGAAACTGCACAGTGCCAGCAATGCTGATATCTTTCTTTGCCTGCTTGCGCAATCGACTCAAACGGTCTGCGCCTGTTATTTTTTTGTTTTGCATTGTTGTGATTGATTTCGTCTCAAGCTATTTGTCATTGATTGTAATACAAAACAATACAGCTGGCGAGGGGCGATCAGCTAACCCGAAGTGGCGCCCTGTGTGAGACTCAAGCTTGCGGGCTTTAAGTCTTGTACTAACTGGGCCACGGCTTAAGCATCCTGATGGGAACATTTTGTTAGCTGCTGAACTTTTGATGTTATATTGGATGTACTGATGTTGATAAGAAATGGTGTTTTTAGTTAGTTGAGGTGGTTATGGCCGCAATACTTAAGCCTCAGGAAGATGATATTCGCGAGTTAGGGCAAGAAGAGGCAAAGAAACTCTTTGAAGACGCCGTTGCTCGCCGGCTTAAGATTTCAGCGACCGAATTCCTTGCTAAGCTCGATTCTGGAGACTTTAAGGGACAAGAAGAGGATCCCCGGCTTACCAGGATTCTGTCTCTGCTGCCTTTGGTTCGGTAGTAGTGCTCGGCTCGGACAATTTTGAAAAGACAGAGAAAGCGGCACGGAATTGCTACGAGAGAGATTTGCGTCTAGCGATTTCATGCGTAGCAGACGTAAGTATATTGACGAAGTGGAGTGCTGGCTTGAAGCGCTGGCTTCTAGTTGCCTCTCTACGGCGAAATAAAGATATGTTGGCTTCTGGCTCGATGTCTGAGGACACTGAGTTCATACAATTGCGCTGTAAGGGCAATACAAAGCTCTATTTTGAGTTGGACCAACATATAGAAGTATTAAAGATTTCTACTCCGAGAGGAGATCGATATCGAGTTTCGACATTACGATACATCTACTGCATTTGGTCAGATCCTGATACTCCGTTAATTGCTTGGCACTATCATCCTGACCTTGATGTTCCTTTCGTTGGGTGTAGTGCCTCATAAGAGTAGGGAGCATGACTGGTCTGAGGTCTTAAGGCAGACTAGTGCGAGATTTGAAGCACAAAAAACCTGGGGCCAAAGCCCGCCAATTTAGGGCTTTGGCCCGGCTATTGGATGAAGTAGAAAAACTTCTCTGTGAAATCGTTTGCCTCCGTTCTTCTTTGCGAATGCTAATCGTCCAAATCAACCCTTTCGCCCTGAAATACTTCAGTAGCTAGTGAGCCATCGGCCTGTTTTTTCAATATTTCAATTTTGGCTTCGGCGCCTTTTATAAATTGCTCGCATTCAACTGAAAGCTTGATACCTTGCTCGAATAGCTGCAGGGCTTTTTCAAGTTTGACTTCACCATCTAGCTCTTTCACTACAGTTTCTAGCTCAGCAAGTGATGCTTCAAAATCTATTTTCAGTTCTGGTTCGGTGACATTCATTATTACTGTTCTCCTAGAATCGTTAGCATTGCTTGCGGGTAGTGATATGGCGACTGCTGGTAGCTTCGCTAGTTCTTCTTTTGCTTCGGTCAGCGCGGCTGTGTCTTCTTCTCTTTCTGAAGTGCTGGCCGGCTTTACTATTTTGCTCTTGGCTCTGGTCTTCTTCGCTGGTTCCGAGAGCTTGGCTTCAGTAGCCAGTTCATCTGTAGCAATGGCCGCTTTTGCTTCTATCGCTTCATGCACATCTTGTTTTTCTTCGCTCGGCTTCGACTCAATAGGGTCATCTACACTTTCTGCATCGCTATTACTCGGAGCAGCAAAGAATGAGAGTTGCTGGAAGCCGTCGTCATTGTTATTTGCAGGTGGTTCATTACTAGTCATTTTTAGTTGACCCCATCTTTATAGACTCCATATCGATAGACTCCACTTTCAATTTGACTTTGCCTGAGCGTAGAAGTGCTTCTACCATGTCACCAACTTTGAGATCTTGAGCCTTGGTAATGATCTTGCCTTCAGTGGTGCGCAAAACCGAAAAGCCTCGGCTCATTACATTGTCAGGGCCTAGAGCGTGTAACTTTTCCCGCAGCTCGTAGAAGCGGTGGGTGTTGTTGGCCAGTAAGCGCTCGACTCTATTGGTGATGTGCTGCCTGCGTCTAGAAACATTTACTGATGCAAGCTCAAGGCGATCTTGATAACGGTTCAAGGCGTTCACTGGTGAGAAACGTGTTAGTTCTCTTCTGGCATAGTGCATGCGCTCTTCGATAGATTGCATCATGCGGCGATTGAGATAGCTAAATTTCTCCAGCAGCTCAGCACTGCCTTTTGCCACAAGTTCGGCAGCGGCAGTAGGTGTTGGCGCCCGCAAGTCTGCGACTAGGTCGCAGATAGTAGTATCAGTTTCGTGGCCAACCCCAGAAATAATTGGCACTGTACATTCAGCTACTGCCCGTGCCACTATTTCGGTGTTGAACGACCAAAGGTCTTCAATTGAGCCGCCGCCGCGGGCAACGATGATGACATCAATGTCGGGCATCTTTTGCAAATCTCTAATTGCTTGAGCCACTTCTTCCGCAGAGCCTTCGCCTTGAACTTTAGCCGGAGCAATCAATACCGAAACATTGCGGTTGCGCCGGTAGAGGGCGCTGAGAATGTCACGCAGAGCTGCACCAACGGGGCTAGTTACCACGCCCACTCGACGGGGCACCATCGGTATCGCCTTTTTGCGAGAGGGGTCGAGCAGGCCCTCTGCTTCTAGCTTTGCTTTCAGCTGGTCGAAGGCTAACTGCCATTCTCCTACGCCCACTGGTTCGATACCCGTCACTATCATTTGATAGGCACCACGAGGTGGATATACGCTCAGTTTGCCTTTAGCGACAACTTGCAGACCATCTTCTAGTTTGAAGCGTAAGGCGGCGTTTGAGTTTTTGAAACAGACACAGGGCAGAGTAGCTTCTTGATCTTTAAGTGAAAAGTACCAGTGGCCTGATGGATATATTTTGGCGTTAGAAACTTCGCCGACTACTTGCACAGCGTCGAATTCGCCTTCGAGGGTATCGCGAATGCGGTTGGTTAATTGCGATACCGTGAGAACGGTATTTTGTGAATGGGCTTCTTTGAGGCTGTACATATATTTGTTCTCTGTCGGTAGAGTTGTTCTATCTAGTACAACGTAATTTTGTCGCTCAAAGTTCGAAAATTTGAGAAGAATTCTTTTTTGATTCTCAAATTTTATCGAGGTTTTCAATTTTACAGGGCTTTGCGGCGAAGGTCGAAATATAGCGCTGCGATCGCTTTCGCATATCCGGCTCACTGTCTGACTTTGCACTCTTGTATATAAAATGCCAAGGTGATGGTATCTTCTGAAACCCTGATGTCAAGCCGGTTTCAAGCGTTGCCGCTTGGGAACAATATAAGTACAGAAGCTGTCTTAACAAGCAGTAACTGCCAAAACAAAAGATCCAACATCTACTTATATAGAGGCCTCAAGTTTCATTTGACGGCCCTGGTTGTCATACAATATATTAGTATCACATACAAAAATATGGTACTTCCAAGAGGGGGGTCAAGCGATGGACCGCACATTATTTACGCCAGCAATGCTAGAAACTTTTCGCGCTTGCAAGCGGGCTTACAAGCTTGCTTTTCAAAATCAATTGGGTGAATCTGGGCGCGTCAGCCCAAGTGCCATCTGTAAGCGCTTTGTTTTGCGTGGCTTGGCCGATGTGAACCGTGGCAAAGTGGCCAACCCCAGCCAGGTGCAGAAGTTCATGGGGCAACATTGGCCCTTAGACAAGCTGCATGACCAGCCAGGTGGGAAAGATTCTGCCACCCGCGCCTTCCTCTATGCCTACAAAACACTTTTGCGCTATGTCGCTAACCCCTATAAGCCAAAGGGCGCCGAAGTCGTAGCTGTGGCTACCAAGGTGCGTGCTCGCGTGCCTGGTCAACGCCTTTACTTAGAAGATGTCTTTGACTTGATTCTCTGGTATCCAGAAGAGAAGCGCCTAGAGCTTGTTATTTTCCACCTTAAGACCTTGCGTAAGAGCGATCCCTCTTGGCCTGCTCCTGCCACACTAGTTCGTCAGCACTTGGCGGAAAGACTGAAAGTGCGTTGGCCTTATGAAAAGCTGACTTTGACAATGGCCAAAGTGGGGCCGACCGAGAGTAAAGACGTTTCGATCAATTTAGAAGAAAGTCTCTATCGCATACACTGGCCAGAGATAGTCAAGAATTTGGAAGAAATGAAAGACCTCGTCGATGTAGAAGAGCACGGCCAAGAACAAGGAGATTCGCCTTGCCCTTACTGTAAGACGATTGAGGGCAAGATAGCTTCTGAGCGACATAGCGGAGATGATCAGGTGACCATGACTGCTTGACAGCGTGCGCTAAGCTAAAAACAAGGTCTAAGAACAAGGTCTAAGGGCCTACCTAAGTGATATAGAATGGGCGATTCATCTCGGTGAATTGCCTATTTTCTTAGGCACATTTTTCCTAGAAGTATTCTTTATGCTGGGCATGCAATTTTAAGTCAGTTAATAAGAGGCAACCGTGTCAGTAAATCTTGTAGTCAAATCAATAGGTGAGCTAGCTACGCAAGCTTCAGATAAGGGCTTGGTCAAGGGTGCCGCTATGCAAAAGGTGTTGCGCATCAAAGACGCCTGCATCGCCATAGAAGGCGACAAAATTGTGGCCGTTGGCACTGAGGCTGAAGTATTTGCTAAGCACAAAGCAAACGGCGCTAGTGACGCAAAAGGGTCAAAAAGCTCAAAAAACTACGAAGTAATTGATGCTGGTGGCATGTTGGTCACCCCCGGTTTGGTTGACCCCCACACCCATCTAATTTTTGATGGCAACCGAGCTAACGAATTTTTGATGCGCTGCCAAGGCAAGACTTATACCGAAATTGCTGAAGCCGGTGGTGGCATAGTCGCTAGCATGCGAGCTACACGCTCGTCGCCAAAAGAGCGTTTGGTTGATCTTGGTCGTCAGCGTTTGCAGCGCATGCTAGAAGCTGGCACCACCACCTGTGAGGTCAAGACCGGCTATGGTCTCGACATTGATAGTGAACTGCGTATGCTCGCTGCAATTCTAGAGCTTAAGCATAGCTGCGCTAGCTTTGTCGATATCGTGCCAACCTTCATGCCAGCTCACGCTATCCCCCCTGGTGAAGACCGCCAGCATTATATCGACCACTTGATTTCGGACATGCTACCAGCGGCATCATCTATGGTGACTGATGGTAGTCAAATATATGCAGATGTGTTTTGCGATCGTGGCTATTTTACGCTCGAAGAAACCAGTCGCATTTTTGCTGCGGCTTCGGCTCTCGGTTTTAAACTGAAAGTGCATTCTGACGAATTCGTCAATCTTGGTGCCACCAAGCTGGCTACCACTGTTGGTGCCGATAGCGCCGACCATTTGCTCAATGTTTCTGACGACGAGATCGAGGCTATGGCTCAGTCTAATACTGTCGCGGTGCTATTGCCGGGCACGTCGTTTTACCTCAACTTGCATGAGCATGCGCGAGCTCGCACTATGATCGCCTCTGGTGTTGCCGTCGCTCTTGGCTCAGACTTTAACCCTGGTTCGTGTCATATATTCTCTCTGCCTCTAATCTGGGGCCTAGCCTGCCTACACCTTAAGCTGACGGTTGAGGAGGCGCTTACGGCTCTCACAGTTAACTCAGCTTATGCCATCGGTATGGGGGAGAAAGTCGGTCGACTATCCCCCGGCTATCAAGCTGACATAACTATGTGGAATGTCGGTAGCCTAGAAGAGGTGCCTTATAACCTCGGTTGGAATTCGGTGGCGCAAGTGATCAAGAAGGGCCAATCGGTCGTTAAGAGCTAGTCAGGCCGTTTACGGGTCTGTCGGGCTAGCCTGGCGGTGGTGCGCTGGTGGTATCAAGGCTTTTGGGATCTGGTATCAGATCAAGCTTAGATCTGAAAATATATCGAATACCGATGGCGGTATCAGATCTGATCGCTAAGGTCAAATTGAAGTGGTATCAAAATTACTCATAAAATCTTGCGATTTCCTATTGCCTTATTAAAGGCTTTCGTTATAATTCTAATCGGTGCCACCATTGATGGCGGCGTTCACTTTATAAACTGTGTCTCTTTGGAGAGCATCCAGCACTGCTGTTGGTGCCCTGGCTTGGCGACTTCTATTGTGGGGGATTTTAACTAATGGCAGAGGCTAAGCGAGTTCCTGAGGAGCGGCCCGAATCAAACCTAGGACTTGATGGTTTTGACCAGTTTTTTACTGACAATGCCCAAGAAGCAAATGGCGTCCCCGGTAGTAACGACCCATATATGCAGGCTCAAGTAGAGAAGCTGCTCGACCGTTTTACTGAGCTGATGTCATTGAGCGTTGATCAGCGTGTTGAGACCAGCAAAATTGCCAGTCAGCTGATTGACAATCAAAGACAGTTGGTTGCTACTCAGCAGATTTTGATCAAACTGATGGAGCGCTCCATCGAGCTAACCCGCCATATCACTACTATCGAAGAAAAGCTCCCTGGTCTCTATGAGTTGCCACGGGTTGTAGAAACTTTGCGTCAGCGTGTAGCTGAGCTAGAAGGCATCGAAACCCGCTAACTTCGCTTCGGTTCGCCATTCGCTGTTCGTGGATTCACCATTTACTTAAAGCCAGAACTGTATATACAATGCTTAGTATGAGCGGAGTATTTATGGATGGCGGTGGCGGCGGAGATGGCGGTGGTGTAGACCACGGTCACGATCATGGCGACCACGGAGACCACGGGCACGATAGTTCCGGTGGTCATCCTGACCAGAGTCCCATGTGGTCGCAGGCCATGCAAGGAATGAAGTTGAACGACTTCATTTCTAGTATCAAGATTACTCCCAATCACCTTTTGCTCTTTATGTTCGTGGGCTTCACCGGCTGGCTTGGGGTGATTTACTGGATTCGTCACCACGAACCAATGGCTAATCATTTGCTTGGTTCCGGCCCAGCCTATACAAACTCACACGCTGACAGGCTTTTGATCAATGGTGCTCGTGAAGCCCTGCCAATCAAGACAGTTCCTGGCTCTGGCCAAGTTTATACTCCCGGTTCAAATAGCCCAGGCTTCAATGGTGCGGCCCCTCCTCAGCTTCCTGTTTATTCATCCAACGTAAGGTTCTCAACTCCTCGTCAGGGTTTGACCGTTCAATCTAGTGCCATCAACGCTCCGGCCTCAGCCATGAATCATCCTGGGGCAAACAACTATGCGATGGCGCCGGCCATGAATCAGGCTATGAACCCAGCCATGAATCAGGCTATGAACCCAGCCATGAACCCGGCTATGAACCCGGCTCTAAATCAGGCTGATCCTTCTGTGGCACCGGTCTATAACGGAATGGGTCACAACGCCAGGCTCTTTAGTAACCGCGACCGCGTTGGCCCTGGTGGTCACACGGGTATCAGAGGCGTTCAAATGCCTGCTCGTATGGTTGGTCATGAAAGAACGGGGCCAAATCAATATCGCTCTGCTGCTCACGGACAAGCTGAGCAGTTTGCTTCTAGTCCGCAGCCAGCAGCATCTCAGCCTGGTTGGAGCTTAGCCAAAGATGGCTTTTCTTCCGACAGCGCGCACTTTGACAGTCGCTTTGGCAGTCCATCTGATTCAAGTAAGTAGAACGCCAAATAAGTAGAAGTCAAATAAGCAGAAGCCAAATAAATAGAATGCTGGACCTCAATTCCTAATCATATATAGGTATGAGTTTTCGGTTTTAAGTTGCCGATTTCAATTTGCAGATTTTAATTTGAAGGTTTCAATTTGAAGATTTGAGATTGAAGCCAAGGGCTTGCAGCTCATGAATCTGCTTTATCTCTTCTGCGCTCAGGGGGCCGGCGTCTGAAGCAGCTAGATTCTCTTCGACCATGTCTACGTCTTTGAGGCCGACAATCACAGTAGAGATTGCTTGGTTGAGCAAGGGATATTTGAGTGCTGCCTGAGCCATACTCTGATGGCCATTCTTCTTCAAGAATGAGAGCTGTCTGGTGGCGTCTGATCTAGCTTGAACGTACTCCATAGGCCAGTTTTTGCGAAAATCGCCAGCGGCAAATTTAGGTGCTGTGTCATACTTCCCTGTGAGGAAGCCGTTTGCCAGGGGCTCTCTGGCGATTATGGCGCAGCCTGTTTCGAATGCACGCGGAAGAAGCTGCTCTTCTGGCCGGCAGCTAAAAATGTTGTAAGTAATCTGGACGCAATCTGGTTGACCGACATTGATTGCCGTAATTCCTTCTACCGGCGTGAACACTGAAACGCCGAAAGCCCTGATTTTGCCTTCTTTCTTCAGTTCTCGCAGGATGGCGAAGGTTTCTTCTTTTGAGATTAGCTTTAGAGGTGGGTTGTGTAGCTGGTAGACGTCGATATAGTCTGTGTTTAGCCTGGTTAGCGACTTTTCAAGTGCAAATCTGATGTAATCAGGAGTGAAAGTCTGGAAGCCGGTACCCTGGTAGAAGTCGGCGCCTACCTTTGTGGCAATCACTACGCGATCTCTTTTGCCTCTCAAAGCCTTGCCTAGAAGCTCTTCACTGTGACCCCAGCCGTAGACATCGGCAGTGTCGAAGAAATTCAGGCCTAGTTCTAAGGCTTTGTTAATGGCATCTGTTGAGCTCTTGTCTGTGGTCGGGCCGTAACTATTTCCATGGTCGTTACCCCCTATAGCCCAGCAGCCAAAGCCAATCTCCGATACTTTTATACCTGTGTTTCCGAAGTCTCTATACTTCATGCATTGCAATGCCTACGTGGCCGGGTGTTTCAGCTCCTTCATTATTCATGAACACAGGGGCACATTGCAACTTAGGTGTACTACAATAACCCTCTGAAAGGTTAAGCTGGAGACTTGGATTCGCTCATGGATCTATACGATATTACGATTATTGGTGGTGGGCCGACTGGATTGTTTGGCTCATTCTATGCCGGTCTTAGAGGCCTCAAGGTAAAAGTCATCGACGTTCTTCCTGAACTCGGTGGGCAGTTAACTGCTCTTTATCCTGAGAAATATGTTTACGATGTGGCCGGTCACCCAAAGATTTTGGCTAAAGATTTGGCAAAAAATCTTGCCACCCAAGCGCAGCTTTTCAAGCCGACAATATCGCTTGGTGAGAAAGTGCTCAACTTGCAGAAGACCCCTGAAGGTCACTGGCAAATCTCCACAGACTTTTCTGAAGAGCATTTCAGTAAGACGGTATTGTTGGCCCTGGGTGCAGGTGCTTGCGTTCCCAAGAAGCTAGACCTTGACTATCCAAAGGAGCTTGAAGGCGAGAGCATTTTCTACGCAGTCAAGAACAAAGAGAAATTCCGTGGCAAGAACGTACTGATTATTGGTGGCGGCGACTCGGCTGTTGACTGGGCCAATGAATTCTCAGTGCTAGCTACTAAAGTGACTTTGATTCACAGAAGAGATCAGTTCAGAGCTGTTCAAACTTCTGTAGAAGAGATGAAGCGCAACAAAGTCGATATCAAGACTTTCTATGAATTGAAAGAGATTCAATATGATGCTGGCGCTATCAAGGGCGTTGTAATTTTCGATAACCGTACTGGTAAAGAAGAGACCATTGCTGTTGATGCCATCATCATCAACATCGGCTTTGTTATTAACCTCGACTTCTTGAAGAGCTGGGGTCTGCATATGGACGTCAATGCTATTACCGTCAACGAAATGATGGAAACTAGCTTGCCAGGTGTTTACGCCGCTGGCGATATTTGCGCCCACGCAGCTAAGTTGAAGTTGATTGCTACTGGTGCAGCAGAAGCGGCTACTGCCGTTAACTTCGCGGTTACTTTCATCAATCCTTCGGCCAAGGCCTTCCCGGGTCACAGTTCAAATCTCAATCTGAGCATGTAGTCTCAGTAGTAAAAGGTTTAGGTAGAGCTTCTATCTATCTAGAACAAATAGTCGCAGCGCAAGCTGCGGCTTTTTGCTTTTGTGGTGCTTTTAGTACTATTTGATTGACACTACTCTTGTCTCAAAAAGCTTCGACGTAGCTCGTGGTGTTCAAGCTATTGCGCTGCCAAAAGCTATTGTCGCCAGAGACGATATACATGCGATAAGAGCCGCATTGACGGCCGAGGGCTGGGGATAAGTCGTTTTGCTCCAATAGCTCCTTTGACGGTGGTAGGCATTGCGACTGTTTGGCTTGAAAAATCGGTGTGATAATTCTGCCGTCTGGGCTTTCTTGCTCTTGTAAGAGTTTCGTGGCACTTAAGTAGTCGATGGCAGGGATGAAAGCCGCTTTGTCGTTGATTTGATTGCTGTCACCAAATATGGTGATAGCGTGCCCAGCTTCTAGGGTTATAGTGTTATCGCCTTCGAGATAACCAGGCGGTATGTAATAAGCGCGCCACTGTCTCATTGCCGATGGACTTTTGCCAAAGACGCTGGCGAAGTCTGTTTGCATTTGATCAAGCTTGGCCCAGGTTTGAATTAGGCTCACGGGGTTGAAGCTAGGCGCCGTTAGCTGTTTGCCGTTAATTGCAACGGTGCAGCCTGCTAGCAAATCATCTGAACTATTTGAATCACTGATAGCAGTTGGGTCATGCTTGTCTTTGCTATGAGCTGCTTGACAGTCAATTACTAATATTCTCCAGTTGGCTCTGCTTTGCGGTGCTTCTGTGTATTTAACGTAGCGATTAATGCTTTGACCTGCATCTAAGCGGCACTTCCAGGTTCGCTCTTCGCGCTCATAAAAGTAGTGTGCCAAGAAGGCGGCAATGATTGTGCCGCCCAGTAATACTGCCATGCTCTTGCTGGCAAGGTATAGCGCTGAGCGCTTCTTGGCAGCAGGGTCAAAGTGGCATAACCTTCTAGTGAGAACCAAGACAAGAATGATTAGTGCTGCTTTGATGACACATTCAAGGAGGGCCGCAACTCCAGTAGGGATGAAGAGCATCTGAATTAGTGATAGTAAGTCGGCCCTAGCAATGACAACACTGGCAATGGCACAAAAACCAAGAGCAAGGCCGAGGGCGAGAGGGGGGCTGCTAGTGGTGCTAGTGCCGGATAATTTCCGCCATGGCTTGGTCAGGACTTCGAGTCTTAGTATGTAATCTATTGCTATTAAACAGAGCAAAAATACCATTGGTATGCCGCTGAAGCCATAACGAGAGCAGGTCTCAAAAGGAATATAAGCGGCGTGTCCTAGTATTACTAGTGGTGCAGCAATGGCTGTAAATCTTGCCGCCGAGTTCTTCAGTTTCGGTAGACTCAACGGCATCAGTATGAGGCCTATGGAGGCTAATACCAGAGTCAATTGATGAACGAAAATTTGCACGCCTAAGCCTATGCCCAGGCATTTGTGATGGAAATCATTCCAGGGTAAAAGCCATAATCTTTCAGGTTTGCGCAGTGCCAAATTTACTGACTGCCATGGCTTTTCAGCGAATATGCTAGCCATACAACCAAGGGGGCTAACACCTTCGCCATAGCTTTGCATAGTTGGATCGACGGGCACTGTTCCCCAACCGTCAGAGTTGCAATTCATGCCGCAGGTGATGTTGTAGATAGGTACTCGGTAAGCACTGGCCCGCCAATTGCCTGTGGTGCTATGGGTAAAGAGTAGCCAGGGTGTGAGGGCGATGGTCGCGCCGATACAAACGCTTAGAAGCAAAATTACGTTGCTTTGGATTTTATGGTCTGCTTGCTGAGTGTTTGATTGTAAAGAAACTGGTCCGAGTAGCACTGCGAGCCAGAGTAATACTAGCAATCCTAAACTAACTACCAGAGCTGGTTTTGACATGAACACAAGAGCGATCACTAAGCCGCTAACTAGAGCGAGAATATTGGATTGAGGGGCGGAATTAGCTGTTGCTTTGAGTTTAATTGTTCGTGCCATCAAGCACATAGCAAAAAGTACTAGGGCTGTTGCTGGCTGTTCACCAAGAAAACTATTCGTGCTCAATATGGCTGGTGGATAGAGAGCCCAGGCGAGGCCTGTGGCTAGTGCCACATATTTGGCGTGCTTGCTAGCACTTAGGTTGAAAGCTAAAGATGTTAGTGAAGCTGTTGCTATAGCTTGGAAAAATATCTCTATATAGATGAAAGTGCGCCAGTCACTAACCTGAGGTATCTTACCTAAAAGGGTGAAAACCAAGGTCCCGATTAGGGGTACGAGTGGGCCGTCTAGCAATAAATAAGCATTGAGTTTTTGGCTGTCAGCGAATTGAAGACCGGCTGCATTGGCTTGAATAGCCTGGCACAGCAGTTGTACCGTGCCCATGTAATGACCTGAGTCAAAGACTAAAGTGGTGCCCGAAGGATGAATAGTGTTTTGTATGATACAAGCGAAAACCGCTACAGCAACGCAAAGTGCGATGATTAGAAATTCGCTGCGAGAGCTTAAGCTAGAACAAGAGGTAAGTGGCATTGGCTGATTATACTCGCTTACCAGAGCCTGAGCTGTTAGTCGGCAGCTGGTATTTTCCCTTTACCGCGCGTCATATGATGGCCGCGATTTCGATGAATTCTTCATAAGAGAGCATGGGAATTCCGGACTTTGCAGCGACCTTGTCATTGAAGTGTTCACGATTGCTGGATAGAACAACAAAGGGCTTGATTGTCAGCGCACAGGCAAGGATCGGGATATCGTTCTTGTGTCGCATAAGTGCAATGTAAGAGTTGTATGTCTGCCGCACTAGGTCTGCCGTGGTCATCTATGCTAAATCCGGATATTGCTCCGCGAAGCGTTCAGGCTTCAGGCGCTCCACCTCCGCGTTTATTTCATCCATGCTGACACCGGATTTTTTTAGCGCCTCCTGGGCGCGCCTGCGGACTTGCTCCAGAACTTGATTCTGTGGCATGAGAATGATGCAATTGCCAACTACGACTTCCATAAGGGTGCTGCCTTTTTCGAGCCCAAGCTGTTTGCGGGCATGGCTCGATAGAGTGATCTGACCCTTGCTTGAAACACTTACGCTTTTGACCTTTTCCACTTGGCTTACTTTCCCTACTTTCTTTACATTTTTAAGTATAGCCTGTTTTGGGCTGGCAGCTCAATACTCGCTTACCAGAGCCTAAGCGTCGAGCTGGCATGGCCCGCCTGGGCATCGATAACTGGATTTGGTTGGGGTGACACTAGCAAAAATAGCCTTAGATCCTCGTCTGCCGCTAGTTCTTTTCCTCTTGCTGCGTTTGACGATTTAGAGGCGAGCACTATGCGGTGATCTGGGGCGCGGCCGTCTAAGCCACTTTCTGATGCAAACATTTTTGTCACACTAAAATAGCGCAGAGCGGGAATGAGTCGAAATTCTTTTTCTGCTTGTAGCTTCTGGCCGAATATTGTTAGCGGGGCTTGGGCAGCTACTTCTATTGTGTTTGCTTGATCGCTCTTTAAAAGCTCAATGGGCAAAGCAATCACTGAGTAATGAGCGAGTTTTTCCACATCTACTTTGCTAATTCGACTCAAGAGATTTTGAATGTCATCGATGGTGGCTTGATAGCGAAAGCCTGATGGATAGCTGCGCAAATCCTGTGCCTTCACTTCTATCTCTTGACCGTTAAATTTGATTTTGCAATTTTCTTTTCTTAAGTCAGCGTCGGTAATTAGAGCTACCCAGGCGGGTTTATCGCTGCTATTAATGGCGCTGCTTTTAATCTCTCTGGTTTCGCGCTTAGCTGTTTCGTCTTGATTGAGAACATATTCAATTGTTTCAACGTCATCGAATTGCACCTCGGCGCAAGCTACAGCTAGAGCCAAAGCGGCAATAGCAAAGACTATGCTATTTTTAATTGTGTTTTGGTTGCGGTTAATTGCACATTTCCTTACCATGCAAATGGCAGCAATAAATAGCAGTGGCATTGCTGAAAAGGCGTAGCGAGGAAGTGACTCAAAGGGCATATAGCAGCAGTGAGTAGCTAGGTTGGCGGCAACTAGGGCTATACCAAATTTCTCATCGGCAGAAGCTTTCTGGCTGGCTAATATGGCCAATATTCCACTCAAGGCCAAGACCAGCAGCAGGGAGTGCAGAAGCCGCTGAAAGGCAAAATTTATGCCAAATACTGAATCATGGAAATCATTGAATGGAGCAAAATAGAGGCGGGCAAATTTCTTGCTGAGAATTGCTGGCATCTCAAAAGTGTGCTCAGTAGCCAATTCGTAGAAAACTCTGATAGGGTTGCGTGCATAGTTGTGTAAGGTCAAAGGCGGAACTGGCATTGTTTCCCAAAAGCCAATTTCGTAGTCGCAGCCAAGGGCCATATTTGTCGAAGGTAGGCGTGATGGCATGATTTCGGCATGACCAGTAAATGCTGCTGTGATTATCATCCAAGGCAAAATTGCTAAGAATGCTCCCAGCCCGATTGAAAGAGCGTAGATACTTAGTTGTTTAAAGACTTGGCGGCCCAGCGCTAATAGACGTAAGCGCAGGCCTATGGCCAGTATCAATAGCACCAGAGCGAGATTGATCAATAGTGCCGGTTTGGTTACCATAATGGCACCGCTGACAAAGCCGAAAGCACACCAGCATTTAGGTCGCGGTTCTTGCCAGCAGGAGATGGCCGCCAGAGCTAGGGCGCAGACTAGAAGCCCGCTCAGAGGCTCTGATAAGAAGGTGCCGGCACTGACTATGGCCGCTGGGTAAAGTGACCAGAGCAGACCTGCGGCGGCAGACCAGGCCAGGCCTATTTTCATTTTCAGCGCACAAGCATAAGTTGTGACGGCTGTTAGAGCGATGACCGTGCTCTGTACAAATATAAGGGCCAGTGCCGTCATTTTGTTGGCCGATAGAAGGGCGGCAATGGCCGCACAAAACGGCATGCCGAAGCCATCTAGTAAGAGCATTTGTCCTAGGTTCGCCGGTGGGCAGCTAGCTGCCCCTAGGGCGTGCTCAATGGCGATAGTAAGAAAGAGACCGGCTTGAATGTAGTGACATGAGTCAAATACATGCAGTCGACCTGGTTCAGTCAACAGCATGTTGTAGATCATGTCGACGCTTAGGCAAAAGACAAAGATCGACAGGCCGATCCAGAATTCTCTTGTTTTCGTCTTAGCCGCTACTTCTAATTTACCAGCCAAAAATGTATCCATTAAGTCCATGCGCCAGCGGCAGGGTATAAGTGGCAATGATAACCGCTGCTTGGCTCCACTGTAAAAATAGTGGACGGTACCATACGGATGTAGTATAGTTGATCTACTGCTGACAATTTGCCATTTGCGACTGCTACGATAAACGTGTGCGGGAGATTATCTATGTTCACCGACAACGCTATTAAGGTTCTAGAAAAGCGCTACTTCTTAAGAGATGACCAAGGTCAGATTGTAGAAGATGTCGACGCTCTATTTGCGCGGGTTGCTTCTGCTATAGCGGCCAGTGAACGGCGTTATGGTCTTGATTCCGTTCGACTGGAAAGCCTTTCTGCTCGGTTTAAGCAAGCCATGCTAAATCGTGAGTTTTTGCCAAATTCACCCACTTTGATGAACGCCGGAAAAGCAGGTGGACAGCTCTCCGCCTGTTTTGTGCTGCCAGTACCCGATAGCTTAGAAGGCATCTTTGAGACTTGCAAAAACGCTGCAATGATTCATAAAACCGGCGGTGGTACAGGCTTCTCCTTCTCGCGCTTGCGACCATTAAACGACCGTGTCGCTTCTTCTGTGGGGGTGGCCTCAGGGCCCGTTAGTTTCATGATAGTCTACGACGCAGCCACAGAGGCTATTCGTCAGGGTGGTACTAGACGTGGTGCCAATATGGGCATGCTGCGTGTCGATCATCCTGATATTGAGCAGTTTATAAGCTGCAAGCGCGATACTAGTAAACTCAATAACTTCAATATTTCAGTGGCGATTACTGATAAGTTTATGGAAGCTGTTAAGGCTGATCAGAGTTTTGATTTGTTGCATCCTGGTCGCCGTGATGCCAATGGCCCTGAGGTTGTGCGTCAAGTCAGCGCCACAGCCCTTTTCGACAAAATGGTAGAGAACGCTCATGCCACTGGCGAACCCGGAATGGTCTTTATTGATCGCATCAATAATAGTGATCCAATTAAATTGGCTTTAGACGACAATGGCCACGCGATTGCCGGAACAGAAGATATTGAGGCCACTAATCCATGTGGCGAACAGCCCCTTGGGCCCGGCGATGCTTGCAATTTAGGTAGTATCAATGTTTCTCAATTTGTTGACGAGCAGGCTAAGACTTTCGATTGGAATCGTCTCAGCGAAATGATTGAGCTTGGAGTGCGTTTCCTTGATGATGTCATTGACGCCAATGTTTATCCTTTTGAGTTTATTGCTCGGGCCACTTTGAATAACCGCCGCATTGGTCTGGGCTTGATGGGTTTTGCTGATTCACTGATCAAGCTTTCTATTGCCTATGACAGCGATGAAGCAGTGGCACTAGGCGAGCAGCTCATGGCATTCTTCCAAGATAAAGCCCATCAAGCATCAGCCGCTCTAGCCAATGCTCGTGGAAATTTCCCTAACTGGCTTTATTCTGACTTTGCTCAATCTGGGCAATCGGGTACGGCTCGGCGCAATGCCACAGTTACAACCATTGCCCCAACCGGTACTATTTCGATCATTGCTGGCACAAGTTCTGGCATTGAACCGCTATTTGCTATCTCGTTTGTGCGCCGTGTGCTAGGTGGTACTGAGCTAGTTGAGGTCAATCCCCTCTTTGAGAAAATTGCAAAAGAGCGGGGCTTTTATAGTGAAGACTTGATGCGTAAAATCGCGCAAGAAGGCACTGTGAGCCATATTGAAGAAGTGCCTGAAGATGTTCGAAGAGTTTTTGTTTGTGCTCACGATATTGACTATCTTTATCATGTTCGCATGCAGGCTGCATTCCAGCGTCATACCGACAATGCTGTATCGAAAACCATCAATTTCCCCAACAGCGCCACTGTCGAGCAGGTCAAGGCTGCTTATTTAGCGGCCTGGGATCTCGGCCTTAAGGGCATTACTGTTTACCGTGATGCCTCTCGTCGATTGCAAGTTTTGAATATCGGTAAAACTGATCCAACGCGAGATTCTAAGAAAGAATCCCAAAAAGATCTATTGAACAATACCTCTACTTTAGAGCACGCGCGGGAGTTTGATGATTCCCTAAAAAAGCGACGTTCTGCTGGCCGCGCGGGGACTGTGACTAGTTCCCCGGTTAGTGGCACCTCTGCTTTGGCTTTTCTGGCGCAGAGATCGATAGCGATCGATAGTATTTCCGTGATCTCTCGAGATATATCGGTGGAGAAATGCCCTGAATGTGGGGCTTTCGCTAAAAGTTTCCTCAAGTACGAGGCCTGCCGACTTTGCGTTGGCTGCGGTTATACTAAATGCTGACCTTTGATTTATATGACTCATGTGGGTCAAGGGTCATCGTTATAAGTGATCTACGCCTTATCTGAGGACAACAGCTATGTCGATTATGGTTGATCGGGAAATCCGTGAGGAGATTGCAAACGGCAAGCTGATCATTGAGCCTTATGAAGACCGCTTGATACAGCCAAATTCTTATGACGTTCGTTTGTCTGATCGGTTCTCTTGGCACGTTGCTGGAGATCAAGTAATTGACCCATACGAGTCGCAATCAATACTTGAAGGCGTCGAACAAGTTAGTCAAGAAAGCATTGTCATCAAGCCCTATGAATTTATTCTCGGGGCGACTCTTGAAGCTGTTTGCTTGCCAGACGATATTGTCGGTCAACTAACTGGTAAATCGAGTCTTGCTCGCCTAGGGGTAATGGTTCACGTCACTGCAGGCTTTATAGATGCAGGTTTTAGTCATCCGCCGGCTCAGATTACTCTTGAGATTCTCAATGTCGGCAACAGGCCTGTTCGCTTGCATGCTGGTATGAGCATCGGCCAAATGGTGTTCACTCGCACCGCCTTTTGTGATTTGCCATATCACCGCAAGCCCGGAGCCAAATACAACGGTCAGGCTGCTGCCGCGCACAGCAAGTATTATCTCAATCCACAAGCAGCAGTTTAGCCGATTCCGGTTTAGCTAATTGCAACGTGGCTACTCTAGGCTCTTCCGTTGTTGCACCAAGCGCTGCATGAGCGAGCTTTTGCTAGCTTGCTTGTCGACCGAAACAGCTGGATTTTCGGCGCTAGTGACCCTTCCTGACGGTGGTGAAACAACCAAGGCATCTTGTAGTGTGATGTCTTCTTCTCTGGCATTGCGATAGTTTTTTCTAGTTGAACGTGCCGCTACATCGCTGCTGATGATAGCTGGCTGCTGGCTGAAGGCCGAATTCAGATGCATGCTCGCCGGTTGGCTAGCTAAATCAACAGGGCTTATGTCGGTAGTTGCAGCCGGGTCAGCCGCTCTCGGGGCGAGATCAATAGGCCTTATGTCGGTAGTGGCAGCAGGGTCTGCTTGTCTTGGGGCCAGGTCGATGGGGCTAATATCTGTAGTGGCGTAAGGGTCAGCTATTGGCGGCACAGCGCTTACTGCTTGATTGGCTGGGGTTTCGGCTACATACGCCTTATAGACGCCAGAGCGTCGCCAGTTGCCTGTCCTGGCGCCTTCAATGCAGGCTTCAAGATGCTGGGCTTCGCGCTCTCTATGTGTCTCTTTCAAGAGGCGAGCGTAATTGGCAATGACGTTCAAAGTCTGTGGGTGTGAGTTTCCGAGTGCTTTTGTTTGAATGCGGAGAGCCTTTTGGTATTCGCTCTCGGCCATAAAGTGTTTCTTTTGAGTGTGGTAAAGGAGCCCGAGATTGTTGGTAAAAACACCAACATCGGGATGATTTGGCCCGTAACGCGCCTCATATATAGCAATTACGCGTTTAACCACACCCTCTGCTTGGCTGAGCTGTCTCTGTTTGAAGAGAATTTCGGCCAAACATTCTAAAGTCATGGCTAGTCGGCGATCATCGCTGTGGAAGTCTTCAGCAATGTCGAGGGCGGCATAGAGCAGCGGTTCTGCGTGGTCAAATTTTCCCAGGTGGATGGCCTTGCCAGCCGATTCCCAATAACTAGTCCATTTTTCGTCTTGGTTCATTGCAGTCTTATCCAAAATCAAAGAGAATGTATTTTTAGAATACCGCTTGGCAACCTATTGTACTACTGCTAATTTTTGCAGATCCAGGCTAGATTCAGCAAATATGGGCCACAGGGCGCAAACATTATAATAAAAATGCCCTAGATTGCCCTCGGCAGTGGGAATTTTACGAATTTACTCTTGTCTAAGTCTTATTTAATATGGATAGATGCGTGGCATAAAGAAGTATCCACTCCGCCCCGCGCATTTTTCTACCTGCCTCGGGGCCGACCCGTGACCAACATGGAAGGAAGTTCAGATGACCGACGCACCTGATAAAAGCCGAAAGACAGACGAAGTTCAAGATGCAGCAACCCGAAAGTTGCTAGAGGGTCTTGGAAATCAGGTAGCTCAGGCTAGATATGGCCAGGTTGCTCCCGCTTTCAATCCAGGTGCTGAGCCTGGCAAGGGCCGCGACCCATACTATGTAGGTCCAACTGATGGTAAACCGCAGAAGGCTCCTTACGGAGCTGATAGCCCACTTTTGCCTGGCGGTAACCCCAACAGTGGTAATCCTCAAGGTGGAAGAGAACAGGTACCAGATTTTAGAGAAAGGCATAAAGACCAACAAGTAGACCCGACCAAACCGTACGCTCGCAGTGATATCGGTGAACAGGTTCGCAATGGCAATAAGCCCCAAGGGCAGGGCCGTCAGTTTTCATGGCAAGGAGCCGACTTCTTTGACCCACGGGTGCAACAAACTATTATGCTGCGCGGTCAGCACCGCGATTTTATGAATTCGACAATATTTGCTGGTGCCGCTAGCGTGCCTATACCGCTGCTTCACAGTGCCCTTTCAAAAAGAGCTGACCAGGCAGTAGCTAAGGCTGCAGAAACTGGCACAGAGAGCCGCTTTGGTAAATGGTGGCAGAACAATGCAGACCCTGCCAAATATTCAACTTCAGATTTGTTGAAAACTGATCAACGGCATGTCGCTGCTTTCCAAGAATTTGAAGGATTGCAGACTAAGCTAGCTGACGCTGTTAAGGCTGGTGGTGACGATGCTGCCAGAGCCGCTGAGAAGTTAGATTTCTTGAAAACACGCACCGCCGAAGGTAGCTTTAAGCCTCAGAGCTTTATGGAAGCTACGGTCAAAGATGGTGGTAAGTTCTTTGATGCTGATGAACTGAGAATTCTTGAAGGGCGCGCTAATGCTGGCAAGATGATTGACGCTGCTGCAACTAAGCAGAGCAATCGCATTGCTCAAGCCCTAGAAAATATGCCTGGATGGATGTCGCGAGTTGGCACGGGTATGCTTTCGTCTGCGGCACAATACGGTATTGTCTCAGCTGATCGCAGCATGACTCAGAAAGTCGCTGGAGCAAACGGTTTGCATGAATCTTGGAATGCCAGCCAGTTGATTGGTCCTATGGCTTTGGCCGCTTTGCCTGGTAAATATAAATTGCTGGCTCCAGTTGCTGCCATTGGTGGTTCTCAGGCTGTCGATGGCTTGGCGCGCATGACTGGTCTCACTGCTCCTGATCGCATCAATGCTGCTACAGGTGTTTATGACGGCTGGAATGGTGCATTTGTCGCCGGCAGTTTGACCCTGGCTACTTATGCTAAAGACTGGCGGGCGAAGGCTGTCATTGCCGGTGTCGGCACTATAGCACCAGTAATGGTGCATGCTTTTCAAGATAATATTGGCGGTAACCTTAAGGGGGGCGTCGAGAATGTTAGAGAAAGCTTCAACTACGATCACAGTAAGCGCTCGTATGGCTCATTGAGAGAAGTTGATAGCTCAATGCAGAAAGTGCTCAATAAGAAAGAAGATTGGATTGTCGCTAACGTTGACGCTAGTTTTGCGGCAATGAATGATCGCTGGAATAAGCCTCTAGCGAGCGGTGGGTTGACTACTGAGCAGAAGCTTCTCGGTTTGCGCGATGATGCTAGTGCTACTGGTGCCCTTTCGCGCAATATTCTCGATAAGGGCACTCGTATATCAGATAAAGGCAGTGAGCCTCAATATATGCTTGATGGCTATCAGCTTGATGTTGGTGGTCGCTCGTTGCATTACATGTTGCGTACAAGAAATAGCGCTGACAAAGCAGCTACTTTGACTGAGCAAATTATTCGCGACAATGCTGATCCCAATAAACAAGTCACCATCAAAGGTGAATTGCCGAAGCAAAGTGAAGCAGACGATTTGAGAAAATATTCTGCAGAAGCACAGACTGACATCACTAAAATTCTCGATGGCAAGCATGACATTAAAGGCGCTTTTGATGAGCTTGTGAAAAAGGCAGAGGTTCTTGATAAAGAGTTCCTCAAAACCTATATCAAAGGGCCAGATAATCTCATTCTCTATTACAACGATAAGGCCGCTAAGGCGCAGGCAGCTGCTCAAAAAGCCGCTGCGGAAGGCAATGACCCCTTGCGTCAAGAAGCTGAATTGAAGACCCAAGAGTACGCTAAGGTTGTGGCCAAGCTATATCGCGATCAGGCTTTAGCCTATATGGCTATGGCTGCAGCTAAGATGAAGAATGGCAATGATGGCGGTGGTGCCTACGATCTTCTCATTGATGATGGTGTCAATCATAAAGACATCTTCCCCACTGGCCAGAGAAAGGGCTACAACGGCGCTCAAGGTGCTCTGCGCATCGCCGATACTTATGCACCAGGAAATCCAGATACACAGCAACTCTCTGAGGTCTTCTCTCAGCTTGCCAAGGAAATGCAAGAGAAGCGCAAACTGCAACTAACAAGCAGCAGCTCCAATGTCTTGGGCTTCCGTGATCAGTTTACGAGACCAAGTAACTAGACCTAGCAAGTAGTTCTAGTCAGTAGATCTCGGTTAAATGAAATTGAAAAAGCACAAGGTCGATAGCGGCTTGGTGCTTTTACTTTATCGAGATTGCTAGATTTTTGTTGAACTTCATTGAACTTTTTTGCTCTGTTGAGCGTTTATTCAAGAGGAGACCATGCCCGAGTCGCTTAACAGCGGCTGGCTCCTTTGTGCGTTATTTCTTAGATGAGTGATTTCCTAGCAGAGAGTTGATTTATGACAGATAAAGAGACAGCCAGCCTGGCTTCGTCAGGCTATACCCCAGCACGTGCCTTTTCTTTGTTTTCATTGGCTGTGCTCATAGGGGCCTTACTAGCCAGTTTCGGCATTCACCCGGCCGTCGTTTTGGTTGTGGCCTTGCTTCCGCTTCTTCTTCGACCGCTTTGTCTCTGGCCTCTGCGTGTCGCAACAATATTGAGTCTAGCTCTTCTTCTCAGTTTCTTTTGGGCCGTGGTGCGCAAAGACAATAGTGGTCCCGCTCAAAATGATCTTTATTTTGTTCATTTAGTTGGTAGGGTTCATATTCGCGGCCAGATTGAAGAAGTTAGAGAGCGAGTACGAGAAGATGAACCAGGCGGCGAAGGAGAAGGCGCTAATTCGACAAAGCATGATTTTACTTTGATAGTGCGTGCCGATGAGCTTTTGTATCCTACCCGGCGGCCCCTAGAAGGCAAGGTGTTGGTTAGTATTGAAGCTGCTGAATGCGAGTTATTACATGCACCATTGCCTGGCGATTTGGTCGAAATTGCTGGAGTCTTGCGCAAACCCAGAGGCAAGAATTTCTCTTTTGAATTTGATGAAGCGACTTGGTTGGCAAGTAAAGGCATCTTTGCTCGATTGAGCGTGAAGCCTGTCGATTTTCACATAGTCGATGAAGAACGGTCAAAGGGCTGCCCTGATAGCCTAGAAAATATAAACAGGGAGAGTGCTTTTGTTAAGGTCAGTCGTGCTATCGCTGTTCTGCGCAAAGAGATTGTTAACGCTCATAGTGAGCATCTTGGAGTGGTCGGTGGTGGTCTTTTTTCATCAATGGTATTGGGCGATCGAGTAGTATGCGTTGATCAAGAATTGAAGCGACAGTTTTCTTTGGTTGGTTTGTCTCACCTGCTAGCGGCATCAGGTCTTAATCTAACAATTATTGTTACGGCCGCTTTAGTACTTTGTCGTTTTTTTCAGCCCAGCGTTAGAAAGAGTCAAAGTACTCGCGCACACTGGCTCACTACTTACATTCCCTTTCTTTGTGTTGTGCTCTTTACTGCTTTTGCTGGTGCTGGCCCATCTGTTAGTCGTGCCGCCATTATGTGTTTAGTTGCTCTTTGGGCAAGATTGGCCTTCGTTCGCTTGGCGCACGGTACCGCTTTGGCTTTGGCGCTACTCTTTGCTTTGGCCTTAGACCCACTGAGCGTTTCAGATGTAGGCTTGCAGCTCTCTTATGGCGCTACATTTGGTATCGTCTATATTTACCCGTTGATAGAATCGGCCTGGTTCAAAGATATCGCTAGCATTTATCTTCGGGCTCTCTACTCTTTGGTGGCCGTGGTTGTAGCGGCTCAAATAGCCGTGCTGCCGATCCAACTTCATGTTTTTCAGCAGCTTTCTATTCTTGTGGTGCCTGCTAATTTGCTGGCAGAGCCAGTGGTGGTGCCTTTGACAATTATGGGCTTTGTCTCTTCAATTTTTGCTGCCATTGCCTCTTGCCAGTTGCCGCCAGCTTTCAATTTTTGCCAACCATTGGTTGATGCTTCTGCCAGCCTATGTTGGGCCATCGATTGGCTGGCTAAATTTCCGCTCGATTGGCTTACCTGCTTAGCTCAATCGCTGTCGCGCATACCTCTGGTATCGCTATCTGTGGCAAAACCGCAACCTGCTCATGTTTTTCTTTATTACCTAGTCGTCGCTCTCGTGCTACTCGGAGGGCGCGCCCGGCCGCGTCTTGCTTGCTTACTTCTCTGCTTTTCTTTTGCTCTGCTAGCAGCTGTTTCTTACATCGAAAGCCCGCTTCTCCAGCTGCTGTGCACAAATCGAGAGCTAATCGTCAATAGAGGAAATTTTGAGTATTTCGTTTTCCCCCTCGGTAGACAATGTTCTTTGGGACGGCCTGAGCTTCCTCAGACTAGCTTAGGGAAGAGCTACGTGCGCTGGTTGGCGGGTAAGGGTATTCACGCTGCTAAAGCACCGCTGGTGGGCGACCAGTTGATATTGACTCCAGAGGCGTTGCGAATTGACATTGGTGCCGCTAAATTGGCTCGTTCGGCTTTGCCGATTGTAGAGGTTGTTGCTTTGTCAGTCGCGCACTCCACTTCTAGGTTTGGCCCAGGCTCTAGTTCTGAGCCTAGTTCTCAGCCTAACTCCGGGTCTTGTCGGCTTCTTGCTCTGCCTTCCCGCCGGGGGCCGGAATATTGTCGGATCAATGGAGAGGTCGCCACACCTTTGTTCGTTCCCTATTGCCCAATGGCCATGCCAATGAGCTTCCCCCTGGTTGCCGAGGTCGAAGCTGTAAAGTCTGCATACCTAATTACCCTAAGGCTTTGAGGGGTTGTCAGAATCTTTTAAACCTGCTCGGTCACCCCTGCATGATATGGTAACTCTAGTTTTTGGTTGCTTTGCTCGCCCGCCAAAGCAATGCTGGATGGGATGAGATTTTTTCCTGCAAGTCGGCGTCAGCCGTTAGTAGAGATGGATCGATTTTGCCAGCTTCACGCAGCCGCTTTATGAATTCGCATTCTGGCTCAGTTAATGGAAAAAATTTGGAGAGATGACTTTGACATTCCTTCACTTGAACCTCTGCCCATTGCGACAAGTTGGCTTTTACCTTCGTGGCCACTTCTTGATTTAGAACTGGCACGAGCTTGGCGTTGAGCTCGTCCGGCAAAAATCCTACGGTAGAAGGGTCAACTGTGCGCCAGTCTTTGGGGTTCATAGCACCGTAAATGACTATTGCCAGGCGCAATGTTTCGTAGTCGTAATTTCCATCCTGCAAAAGTAGATTTGCGTCAAACAAGTCCCTGCTTGCTTTTCTGGACATGAGCGCTTTTAATTTTCCGGCAGCCAATTCATAAGTGTTTACCATAAGAATCTGTTTGGCGGAGAAAGATCCAATATTGCAGGAGTCTTTGACGGCGACCGGCCATAGTGGCACGCGATAAAGAAAGTTCAGGTCTAGCTCAATTCTATCGGGACGGCCAAATGAACTTTTGTAGCTGAGAACCCATTTGCCGCCCGCATGATCTTGGGGCAACGCCTTGAGAGTCAACCCCAGTTCGTTGCAAACCGAGGCGATGGCTTTTTCCAGTCCTGGTCTCATTTCCAGAAGGGTTTCAATGTCTGAAGCCCCAATGAAATTCAGATCAATATCAAGAGACAAACGGGGGAGCTTGTATTGAAATAGATTGAGAGCTGTTCCACCTTTCAACGCAAAGTGTCCTGCAAGGTCAGGATGCCTATTTATTTCTGTCAAAAGACTCAGTAGTAGAAACACTTTTTCAAGTACATACGGTTGAAATCCAGTTGCTTCAGCTTCTTCCAGTAACCGCTCTCTAGAAACCATAGGTTTCCTCCCAGCTGCGCTCCACCACCTGTAGTGGCATAATTAAATTCCACTCGGGTAGAAATTTATTCTGTACGCCTTGTGAACGCTCGCCATAATGAGGCTTTACTGGAATAAAACTTTTCAGTTCCGCAAGTTGATTGTCTTTGACTGAGAATTGTTCTTGATGTTGCTGCAAGAAAAATCCTACTTTTGCTATGGTGGTGGCATTTTGTAAAAGCAACGCATACTGCACGATTTTGCTTATATCGAAGTAGTTGGCCAACTCCAGAGAGCGCCAAATTTCCTCCCAGCCTCCGGCTAGATCGGGGCGGGCCAGCACATCTACTAAGGTACGTTCCTGGCTAGTAACTCTTACATTTAAGCCTTGGCGCTCCTCTGTCTTCACATCAAACAAGGCGTTATTAGTTGAGGACAATGCTGGCGGCTGGCGCACTGCTCGAAAAGTAGAATTCTGAAAAGCGACGGATCGACAGCGCGGATGGTTAGTGACGTAAGTGAACTGGTGCCATACAGAGTAGGATAGACCCCAGAAATCCAATGCAGTGTGGTAAGCAAGGACTGCATCAATAGCTAGTTTGGACGTTATCAGAAATGGATCAACGGGAAAACCCTTGGCGTCGAAACCGGTTTGTACGCTGGCGTAAAGCCCCCGCCTGATTCGTACAATGTGCCCTTGCTCTTGATGATACCGCAGCAATGCTTTTCGTGTATCGATGTTTGCTTCGGCCGATGCACGCTCCTGGAGGAAGTTTATGACTTCCTCCAGCGTGAATACTGGATGACGGGAGAAGAAATCTTGCAGCATTGATTTACTTGATAAAATGGAGCAAAAGAAGTAATAATCTTACCTCTTTTGCGGCACAATATCAAGTAGGCCTCAATAGAGTGGTCGAGTTAAAACCATAATGACAATACGACTCAGTCAAGTCTCACAGGTCGAAGCTGTAAAGTCTGCATACCTAGTTACACTAAGGCTTTGAGGGGTTGTCAGAATCTTTTAAACCTGCTCGGTCACCCCTGCATGATATGGTAACTAACGTTTTCTCCGATTCGGCCCTGCATGCTTGTGACTGCCGCTTAATGCCAACCAATCAAATAATTGCCGTTGCCCCTCTAGAAGTAAACCAGGCTACAATTCAGGCCGCAGCTAAGCCCGGCGCTAAGTCTGCTGCATCGCTTTCTAAGGCCCCTGTGGCGGCTTACTGGCCCCAATTAGATGGTCTGCGCTCACTTGCCTTCCTGCTCGTTTTTCTGCATCACCTCGGGCGAGTAGCCGATGTGGAGCGCGGCGCTCTTGGTTCGGTCGTTACTCCGGTTTTGCCTACTCTTGATGCCGTCTGTGCCTGGGGCTGGGTCGGTGTTGATATTTTCTTTTCACTGAGCGGTTTTCTCATAACCCATTTGCTTTTGGCCGAGAAAGGCCGTTTCAACAGTATCTCTTTCAAGCTCTTCTTTGCCAGGCGTGCTTTGCGTATTTGGCCTGTCTATTACCTGGTGCTGTTGTTTGCCTGTGTGATTGTGCCCCTGATGCAATGGCAGACTCTTAATTGGCCCTTGTTTTACGAGTTCTTGGCTAAGCAGGGCATAGCCCTTACTTTCTTTGCTGGCAACTATAGTCTGACTTTTGCCACTAATATTTTGCTGAAATTCACCAGTGCCTTAGCCTGGCCAGTAGTCTTTCTCTTTCTTCCACTCTGGTCTTTAGCAGTAGAAGAACAGTTCTATCTCACCTGGCCATTTTTGCTCAAAGTGCTACCAACTGCTAAGTCACTTTATCGTGCAATAGCAGCGCTGGCTGTGTTCTCTCTAGCTGCTCGGGCTATTCTCTGGTACGTTTCACGTTATCAATACCATATTGCTTTTCCTGTCAATCTCTACTACCAGACTACTTTTGCGCACTTAGAACCTTTGATGGCTGGTGCTGCTTGCGCTGTAACCGTCTTTTATTTCCCGCAAGTAGTAGACAGACTCAAGCGCTCTGCTTCTCTGCTTATAGCGGCACTTGTAGTTCTGGTTGTGCCTTGCGCTATCTTGCTTCCTAATATTGCAGACAACAGTTATTACAACATTGCTACTTTTAGTCTTGTTGCCCTTGGTTGTCTGTTGCTTTTAGCCACTACTTTGGTTTCGCCGGCCTTTGCTAAGTTCTTCAGTAACAAGGCGCTCTCGGCCTTCGGCCGCCTCACCTATGCCATGTATTTGGTTCACTATTTTGCTATTGCTGTGGCTGAAAAAATCTGGCAGGGCAATGCTGCACTCGCTTCTAGCTGGCAGCTACAACACTGGCCAACAAAGTTTGTGCTGGCTCTGTCTATGACTTATTTGTTTGCTTTCGTTAGCTGGCATTTGCTCGAGCGGCACTTCTTGAAGATGCGCAAGCTCTTTAGTCGTTAATTTCGTCGCGTCTATAAATTTCTGTTAGCGCACATATTTTTTCGTGTCTAAATTCCATTGTTCGCGTGGGTGAAGAATGGCTTTACCAGTGGCGTCATGCCGTACACTGCGGTCGCTGGCGTTGAGGTCATCCGGGTTTGCTGGCCTGGTGCCGCGATTGTCGCGAGAATCAAGCAGAATAAATTTGTTGCCGTCTCGTGTTACCGAAAACACAGTGTGATAAAGCTCTTTGTTCATGTAGCTCAGCAATTTGTCGACAGTGGCATGATCGTTTTTGCCATCTTTGTTGCCCTTAGCGTGCAACTTATCGTTGTCGTGGGCTTCTTCAAGAGCGTGCTTTACCGCTAGGTTAATATTACCGTTGACAGCGATAAAGAAAGCGCCGTCTTTGGCAATTTGGCGATAGTGTTCGTTTGTTTTGCCGTCGCCAACAATGTGTAAGTCTTGCAGTTTTGGTCCATCGATTTGCTTAGACTTGCCCTCGTACTCCATATGGTTGAAAACCGGATTTCTCATATCAATATTGTTATGAAGGCGGTCTTGTACGTCCTGATTGACTTGCGCCTGTGTTACGGTTTCGCTTCTTTCAGCTCTTTCGACTTTTTCACCTGCCATGATACCTGCCTGCCTATTGCTGCCTGAGTTTTAATGCCCGAATTTTGCTACCTGATGCGAGGCAACCAGTTTTTTATACCCGTATATCAGGGAGTTAACCGACTTTTTTCGCTTTTTACTTAGGCTTTTTGCAGACTGTAACTAGTCCAATTCCGGTGGGCATATCTGTGCCACTTACTATCATGTTCGTATCAAATTTCAAAACGCTATTGACCACAGTCGTAAGCCACTGAGGGTGGTGCTCGATCACTGAGTGCTCGTCTTTATTGCTTGCATCTAATCGTGCTTTCAGCCAAGCGGGAAAGAATAGTGGAAACTGACAGTAAGTGAGGCGTTCGATTTTAAAACCAGCGGCCAAGAGCTTGGCTTTTAGGTCAGGTTTTGAGTAGCGTCTTGCGGTATGCACGTAGCGGTCGTGGCTGGTATACAAACTATCATTGGCAGGAACACGTAAGACCATCGTGCCGCCTGGCTTTAATACTGTATAGAACTGGCGCAGCGCCGTTAAATCGTCCTCTACGAGTTTGTGATAAATTACATCGATTGAGGTGAGCAGGTCAAAAGTGTTTGCGACAAATGGCAGTTTCTCGACCGAACTCTTGATGGCATCAATGCCGCGTTGGCGGGTGAAATTGAGGGCTTCATCGTGGGCATCAATGGCGCGTACGTGTCCGTATTTTTCCATCGCTTGGGCCAGCCAACCAGTGCCACAACCGGCATCGAGAATCTCAAGATTTTCTTTTTGCTCTACGTATTTGTCAATTAATTGCAAGATGCAATCATGCACCGCTACGTAGTAGAAATGCGTATCTTCACTACTAAATATATTTCGATACTCAGCGGTTTCCATTTATGCTTGTGACTCCGTTGATATCTTTCTAGTCTAGCTCCGCGCCGTACGTTCTATTGCGCTAGCGGCACTTTTGCTTATGGAGCCTTTTTTTATGATTTCGCTATTTGAAGCTCTGTCGAGTTTCTCTCTGTCGGTTTGCAATTCAGTGCGGTCGAATCCAAGCCGCTCGCCGACGATATAAGTTGGTCTGCCTCGGGTTTCTTTTAGTACTTCAGCTAAATACATAGCGAGCAGGCCCATGCAGCTGACTTGAACACCAGTCAAGAAAGTAAGAAAACTAATTAGGCCTAGCGACATACCAAAGAAAATAGCGTTTGGAGCACCACTGGCGAAGAGCGCTTGGAAGAATGACAGGGTGATGATTGAGAGGCCCAAGATTGGCACAAAGTAGAGGGGTTGCATGTTGAAGGAAATCAGCCCTTCTACAGCTAGTTTAATCAGCTTTTTCACTGAATAGCTGCTCTGGCCAACTGTTCTTGCATCGCGGTCAAAAGGAATGACCATTTGCTTGAAGCCAACCCACGGCACTAGGGCTCTGAAGAATTTTGTTTTCTCTGGGGCCGCACAAAGAGCATCAACGGCCCGTCTGCTCAGTAGTCTGAACTCACCAGCGTCAACTGGAATATTGACTGATGAAAATGTGTTCAATAGGCGGTAAAAAGCAAAGGCAAGAAATTGTCTGAACCACGATTCTTTGCGTGATGCTTGTCTGGTGAAGACAACATCGTAACCCTCCCGCCAATATTGCAGCATGGTTGGTATTAGCTCTGGTGGGTCCTGCAAATCGGAGTCCATGTTGATTACTGCGTCGCCGCGAGAATTGTCGAGGCCGGCGCAAATGGCTGCCAGTTCACCGAAATTTCTTGACAGCACTAGCAGCTTTACATAATCAAACTCAGATACTAGAGCTTTGCAGGCTTCATTGGTCGGCGTGCGGCTGCCGTCATCAACAAAAATTACTTCATAGAAAATCAAAGTAGGCTCAAGAACCTGAGCCAGACGAGAGAGCAAGCTTCTCAAATTGGACGGTTCTTCGTTGTATACAGGAACAACTATGCTTAGCTGCGGTGACAGTGAGTGTGGCAAATTTCTGCTCAACTGGTGGAGGGCTAGAGCCTCAAGTAGGATACCAGGTTGCAATTATATGATGATAGAAGACAGATGAGTCCAGTTTCTGATAAGAAGTTGCTGAGATGGAATCAATCTTCTGGTTAGTTACGCCTTATTGTTGCGTCGATTTACCCAAGTGCCGACCCGCAACGAGTTGTGCTCATTGATTTGAACTGACTTCATCAATCTGGTTGAAGCGATAGTTAAAGGTATATCGCACATCGAGATTGGCAGCCTTGACCTCTGCGGGTAAGGGCTGAAAGGGGAATGACTTAGTGATGGCGTCTATAGCTGCCGCTTCTGCTTCCTCATCAGTATTGCCTCTGTGGGCTAATGCTCTCGTCGAAAGCAGCTTGCCGTCTGCGCTTATGCGAAATTCTATGATGGCGATTCTGTCAATTCCGCGAGGTGGTATCCAATGGCTTTTGACCTTTCTGTTCAGCAATTTTAAGTATGCATGCAAATCAGATGCTGCTCCAGTACCGCCTTTTGAGCGTCCACCTACCTGTATGGTTAGAGGTGAAAGCTGACCATCACTGTCAATTGATTCAATCATATTGGCCGGCTCGACTTCACTGACTAATTCGCGGGCGTTTGCTATTGTGGCCGCTTGAGCTGTTGCTGCTTTTGTTGCTGCATAAGTTGAAAATGCTATTGAGTTATCTTTTCCTTTTGCTACAACGATTGTCTTCCAGTTATCTGGAGCCTTGAAGGTTAGTGGCGGTGCAGTTCCTTTTGCTTCAACAGTCGTTTCTTTAATCGCTGTGATTTCGGAATGTGATATTGATTTGTCTTTTGTTATCGATTTGTCTTTTGTTATCGATTTGTCTTTTGTTATCGATTTGTCTTCTACTGACGTTTTGTTGCTGATATCGGCTTTGGCACTGGGTTCTGACCTTGGTGCTGCTGCGCCAGTAAGTGTCTGGCTGGCCACTGTATATAGTGCGCCCTTCTGCGCTTTTGTTGCGGTTTCTTTGTTTGTCGCCGGTAAAATATCTTTTCTGTCTATTGCATCGCTCGGTGCTACGAGCTCAATCTCAACTATTTGGCTCTGTGAAACTGGCTTGTGAAGCCGAGTGAGGTCGATATGAAAAATTAGATAAGAAGTAAGTAGCACCAGTGGTATCGCAATTGAGATAAAGGCAATTATTGGTGCTGCAAGTTCTTCGAGTTCGCGATCGTCATTTTTTTTAGGTGAATTTGAGGCTGTCTGATCTGTGAAATCTGCCGCCTTATCTCGATATATTGGTTCTAGGCGAAAATATAGCTCTTGTCTCACGCTTAGCCAACGACTTAATGATGAAAGCAATAGGCCGCCCAATACAAATACCCAAGCTATTGCCTGGGCAACATGCTCGCTCAGTACTATATAGCTAAGCCAAATGCCGCAGCTAGAGCCCATCAATAGGTGGGTTTTCGCTTGACGCTGAAGCAGGCTGTAGCTTGGGTGTATAAAGTGCGGCTTAAAATAACTAGCTAGCTCACTACTGGCGGTGCTAATGCTGCCAGTGGTGCCACTGCTGCCTGGGTTGCCAGCCTCTTTTCCTTCCTTAAGTACAGCTGTGTTTTTGGTCACGACAGTTCACTATAAAAAATGACAACCCCATGCTAGCACGGGATTGTCATTAGATTATTCGAGCATTTAATCCAAGCCTCTAGTTCTAGCTTGTCTTGCTTATTTTCTTAGCTGCCTATTTGCCCATGGCTGCGAAGTACACAGCGCAGGCGTGGTCTAGATACTCTCTAGAGAGTCTAGGGTCGGTTTGCAAGAAGGCGCAGAGGTTGATTACCTGGTCGACGATGTCTCTTGGGTGGCAGCAGCGCATCATGCGCTTACCGCTGCGATACTGAGACTCAATCAGGTAGTTCACGGCTTCTTCATTGTACGGAACGCCGGTGCGTTGGCAATACTGAAGGAAGATCCACTTGAACTCGTCTTCTGTTGGGTTGGTGATATTGATCTTGTACGGAATACGTCTTAAGAAGGCTTCGTCAACAAGGTCAGCTGGGTTGAGGTTTGTTGAGAAAACAATCAACTGTTCAAACGGCACTTCCAGTTTTTTACCGGTGTGCAATGTCAGATAGTCGACCCGTTTTTCTAAAGGTACAATCCATCTGTTCAAGAGTGATTTGTGGTCAATTCTTTGACGGCCAAAGTCGTCGATTAGTAGCAGGCCGCAATTGCTCTTAAGTTGAATTGGTGCTTCGTAGAGCTTAGTACCGTAGTCGAACTGCAGTTCTAGCATGTCAATCGTTAACTCACCGCCGACTACCACGCAAGGGCGCTGAATGCGAACCCATCTGTGGTCATAGTCTCTTGGGTAGTTGGCTGCTGAAACTTGTTCGTGGTTGTGGTTGTCGTACAAACGAATGATTTGGCCGTCAATTTCTACAGCATACGGAATGAATATGTGGCCTTTGAACGAGCGCACAATTCTTTCTGCAATTGATGTTTTGCCGTTGCCAGCTTCGCCGAACAAGAACATCCCGCGGCCAGAGTTAATGGCTGGACCGACGGCGTTGATAGTACGGCGGTTGACCATGATGTCAGAGAAAGCAACTTCTAAATCGCGCGGAGTGACGTGCTCTCGGCGAATAGTTTGATACTTCAAAGAGTCAATATAACGGCTCCATGGCACTGGGCATGCACCAACGTAAGCATTGTGGTCGAAATAAGCACGGGCTCTGTCGCGGCCTTTTTCTGTTGGTGAATATTCATAGTCGGCTAGACCGCCAGAACTCTTAACTTCAATTAGGAGCTGCTTCTTCAGAACTTCCAAGATCTCTTCAATGATTTTGAATGGAAGCATTGTTCTTGACGCGATTTCGCGACCCAGAGCAAAGTTGACCATGTAAATATCTTTGAGAATCAGTTCTTCTAAGAAGCCTTCTTTCATCCCGGTTTCGAGAATAGTTGAAGGATAAGGAGGAACGAACTCCTGTTGCTGCTGTGCTCCGGTTCTAACCTGTTGCATATCTTTTTTTAGCCTCTTAGAGCCGCTTCTGACGGGCAATCTTATGTACTAGATTGGTACTAGATTGTGGTCTCAGCTGCTCAGCATTCGAATTGTCTGATAAACCTAAAGACTTGACTTCTTATCTACTCCCTTTGAAACTCAATGAGAGAGCCAAGTCATGCAAGTATATTCACTTTAGCGCGTTGCGCCAGTTTCTACTAGCTCTTAGGAGCTTTTCTTGGCTTTGTCAGCAGAAAGGTAAAGAACTTCTTATTTGCGACCCTTCGATTGCACAAGTGTTTTGATTTGTCCCGACATGGTTGTCAATTCATCCAGCTTGTCGGCTCCACCAAAGCGATCTTCGCTATAGATTTCCATAAAGCTGCTCACCATTGCTGGCAGTTCGTCGGGAATATAGCGGCCGCTTTGGGCCAGTTCGCTGATGCGATCGCCAAGACGGGTAGAGAGTTCATCGGCTGTCTCGGTGGGGCCCTTGAGCAGCTCGTAGCGCTTTAGGTCTGACAATACTTCAAGGAATATCAGAGTCGAAGGTTTGTGAGACTGCAGGTACTCTTTGCGCTGGATCTCTTTGCGCTGTTTTAAGTAAACGTACAAAATCAGCATCAGTAATAAAAGGGCGATGACAACAATCGAGTATTTGAAGAATTGCTGCAGCAGGCTCTGGTCGACACTGCCGATTAGCGGAAGTTGAACTTTCTCATGCTTACCTTTATTGCTGCCGAAATCAAAGAACCCTGATTTGTCATTCTTGGAGTCATTGCCCTTTTCTTTGTTCTCACCGTCTCGCTGACCTCTGTCTTTTTGTTGTTTGGGCTTGCGTGAAGGTGAGTAGTTTTGACCAAAAGGATTTGCTAATCCACTTTTGACGAAGCGAGTGAGGGCGTTGCCACCTTCTTCGTGGGCTGGAAGTTGACCGCTGGGTGTGGCATCAAAGGGCACCCAGTTCCAGTAGGGCAGATAAATCTCGGCCCAAACGTGGGCGTGCTTGCCGCGAATTTCCCAGTAGCCGGTTGTTTTATTGAGTTCACCTGGTAAAAAGCCTGTGACAATGCGGGCGGGAATGCCTTGTGAGCGGCAGAGTACGACAAAGGCCGTGGCAAAGTGGCGGCAGTTGCCGCGTTTCTTGACGAAGAGAAAATCTTGCACAAATGATTCTTTCGATGCATCTTTGGTAGCACTGGCTTCAGGCTTGGCTCCCGCTTCGGGGCTGCCAGTGGTGGCGGCTGTCTTTGGCTTGTCCGAAGCGGTTGCAGTAGCGGAACTAATTGTGGATGTAGCTGTAGGAGTAGGTGCAGCTACGGGTGCAGGCAGTTGCACCGCTGTATCTTCTGTATAGAAACTGCCGGGGTCGTATTTGTAATTCTTGCGCAAATATTGGCAAATTTTGTCGCTGCGATAGAACCAGTTACCTTCTTGGCCTGCCACTTCATTGCCAAGTTTTTGCAGTTCGTCACCGCCGGCGGTGTATGGCGTTTGGCAGCTTCTGGCTACTTTAATCTCGTTTACGCGGTCTTCGACTACTTGCTCTAATGTCTCGGCCGTCAAGTGGCGCATTTGGTCAAAGTCATAGACTGGAATCTGTGAGACCACAGAGTAGCTTGAACCGTGTTGCAGACTGCTTATTAGCTTTACGGTGCCATCACCATCGACTCTGATTTCTCCGTCTTCTTTGCCTTTTTGTTTGATCACCTGCGGAATCCAGCTGGTGGGAAGTATGTGACCGAAGACATTATCTTGTTCGATACGGAAGTCTTGCTTTAGCTCTAGGGTTGGTAGCTTTGGTGGAATGTAGACGGCGTCACTAGCTGTCAGGTCTAGCCCTATCTTGCTGTTCGGTGTCGGCGTAATTGTGGTTGCAGCTACGGGGATAGATCTTGTCCACTGTACGCCATCAAAATTGTTGAGTGAGTAGCGCCGAATGTAAGTTGGTTGTGGTGAAGATACTTTTAGAACTATATCCTCAAGCTGATTGGCTGAACCGCGGAGTCCTACAGTTTCTTTTTGGTAGGCCTCATTTAAGGCATTTTCGGCCGCTAAGGCCTTAATAGCTTCAGGGGATGGTAGGCCGCCTTTCCCGCCTTTGCCTCCTGGTCCTTTTTTACCGCTGCCGCTGTTGCTTGCACCAGGGCCACCGCCATTTCCGTTGCTAGAGCCACTACCTTCGCCATCTTTACTAGCGCCATTAGTGGCGCCACCGCTAGCGGTGCCTTTTTGATTGCTTTTGGTAACGGTGTAGCTCGCCCCGCCTTGAGCTTTGCTGTCGGGTGCTCCACCTCTTATAGATTGGCTTCTCCCTCCTTTTCCGAGTTGGTCGCCGAGGGCGGCCGATATGGGCAATTTAGCTCTGACAAAATTGTCTTTAAAGACGTCAATGACCGAGTCAATTCTTGGTATTCCAGTAAAAGCGAGATAACTAAGGAAAGGCAAGATAAAGACCGGGATAAACGGACTGAGCGAAGCTATCCTCAGTCTTTTTATCACCATTTCTGGCGGCTTTACCTGGGTTGAAGCTTGTGCGTCCTTTTGCGTTGCTTTGGCCGCAGCTATGGCTGCCGTAGAATTAGCTGAGGGAACTGCGCGTGAAGGGCCAATTTCATGGGATCGCGATGATGAGTCGTAGAAAAGCAAAAGTCCGGCAAGAATAGTATAGGTAAAGATGTAGAAACCGTAGATTACGTCATTGGCCATTCCGGCTAGGCAAGTGAGCAAACCAAGACCGATTAGCGCCGAGAACGAAAAGTCTGTACGGCTACGCAGGTCGAAGCAGTGCAGCGCGAGCAAGCCGGTGAGCATGTGAATGAATGCACCCACTGCGGTGTGCATACCAAGGGTGTAACCAGTGAAGAGTTCGAAGAAGAAATTAGTAAATAAGAGGATGGTGGCAACAATAGGTATAGTTCCGACCCATGCTGGGCGATTGTTTCTGAAAACAAAAGCCAGATAGCTGCCGAGAATGGCGGTGGTAGCGAACATGAAGGTAGCAATCGGCAGAGTGGGCACATAGCTGGCCGAGGCAATAATCAGCAAAAGGTTCATGGTCAAAGCCACAATCCTAATGCCGAACGATTGTTCGACTCTTGTTTCTTGTTTAGTTTTTTTCGTTTCAGCCATACCTTTAGATTTAGGCTTGGCTTTGATCTTTGGTTTTGTAATCACAGCTGCGACATCTCCTCGTATTCAGAGAGTGTGGCGAGAATACGGCCGGGTGGTGCGCCGCTGCCGACGATAGGGCCTTGCCGACGGTCTCCAGACCCTTGGGCGTGCATAGGAATGCGAGCTTTGACTGCCATGGCGTCGTCGAGGTTGGCGCTCTCTTTTCCCCGCGCAGAGTCGGCTTCTAGGTATTGTCTCGACATTACCCAGATGTCTACTTGCTTCGGTGAGGCCACCGGAAGTTCGGGCTCCATCAAAACGGTGCGATCTTGGGCTTCGTTTCGGCTATCCAAGAAAGCCTGGTAGGCTTCGACAGCATCGGGGCTCGGTGCTGCCGGTCTAATGGTTAAAAGTGCTAGTGTGTCTGCTTCTCCCACTCGTGGAACCTTAACTACATAGTCTGAATTGGCTACAACCAATGCATCCACTCTAGCAAGAATCTGCGCCGCCCACCCGATGCCTCGGGCAAGTGGCGGCAAATCGGTGAGAATACTGGGCAGCTTTTCTAAGTCGTCATCTAGGCTGGGGATGATAAACAGTTCTGGTGAGCCGCCTAGTTTGAAGCCCAGCTGTAAAAGAGAAAGAGCAATCGATATGGCCAGTTCAAACTGTTCTTCGCTTTGCCAGGCCGATGTCAGATCGAGCAAGACGTCAAAGCCCGGTAAGCCTTCTGACTCAAATTCACGAATCATTAGTTTGCCAGTTCGGGCGCTAGTGGGCCAGTGAATTAGACGGGGGCTGTCGCCTTGGCGAAATTCGCGCAAAGAGCGAACCGAGGACGAAGAGAGCGCGGCGATTGGCCTTGAGGAAGAGAAGAACAGAGCTGAGTCGCCAACGGCTCTGAGGCGAAAGAGGAAATTGCCATCGACGCTATCTGTGCGCGGGAATACAATCATTTGTGGCGCACTGCCTGTGGTGCGGGCCGCGTCTGCTGCAAGAATACTGGCATAGGTAGCCGTTTGGCTATGACGTTCTTCGGTGAATTGAGTGTTGAGTGGATAGCTCTTCACCCACCACGCTAAGCCAAATGGATAGCAGGAATATAATTCGATTGATTGCAGGGTGTAGAGCCCGCGTCTGAGTTTGGGGGTCTGAGCTACTACCCAGGCTTCTTTTGATAGCTGCTCTACCATGATTGAGCGCAGCATGTTTTCTTTCTCGCCGAGGCGAGTCAGTTTGATTTTGACTAGCAGCCACTTGATTGGAAAAACGCGGGCAAGAGGCCCCCACCAGTTTTTTCGCACCACGTGCACGCGCAGATTGAGTCTCTCTTTTGATACTGCTTCTTTGGGCAAATTGAACTTGACGTTGGTCTCAAGCACTTGCATCAATGGTATGAAGATGCCCAGTGTTAGCACTGTGATGGCGATGGCTGTAAGCAGGTAAATGTACTCGCTACCGGTTTCACCAGCAAAGACATAGAGTATGACAATAATTACTGCCATGGCAAAAAAACGCTCTTCCAAAACAAGTTTCAGGTGAGACTTGGTTAGTGGAATCGTTATGCGAATGCCCTTTACGGCGCTCTCTTCTTCCACCGCCCGCGCGCGTTTTTCCGCTTCTGGACCAGTAGCGAACCTAAACTGGTACGGTGACTTCTTCGAGGATTCTTTCAATAAGTTGAGCATGGCTAACCCGGTTGTCTCTCACCTTCGGAATAATTCTGTGACCTAAAACATATGGCGCAAGTAGTTTTACATCGTCAGGTTTTACGTAGTGTCTACCGTCCACCAAGGCTGCTGACTGTGCGGCCCTCATTAACAATTGGCTGCCGCGGGGGCTGACTCCGAGCACGATTGATGGGTGTTTGCGGGTGGCGCCGACAATCGAGACAATATAGTTTTTGATTGAGTGGTCAACAACTATTGTTTTGACAACATGCTTCGCTTCTAATACTTCGTCTTCTGTCAAAACGGCTTCGACAGCAAATGAACCTTCTTCGAGAGTCTTTTCTAAGATTTCAATTTCTTGTTTCGGTGTGGGATAACCGAGAGAGAGAGAGACCATAAATCGGTCGAGCTGCGCTTCAGGTAGAGGAAATGTGCCGTGGTATTCAATCGGGTTTTCTGTGGCAATAACAAAGAAGAGATCGGGCAATCTTCTCGTGGCGCCGTCGGTGGTGACCTGATTTTCTTCCATAGCCTCTAGCAAACTTGACTGGGTCCTTGGTGTGGCCCGGTTAATTTCGTCGGCGAGTAGAATGTTAGTGAAAATTGGTCCTGGCATGAACTTGAAGACACCTTCTTTGGCTTCGAAGATGCTTACACCGCTGATATCAGATGGCAGAAGGTCAGGTGTACATTGAATACGCTTGAATTTGGCATGTACTGATAGTGCCAGGGCTTTGGCTAGCAGAGTCTTTCCTACCCCAGGTACGTCTTCAATTAGAGCGTGGCCGCCAGCCAGGAGGGTTATAACTGCCAGTTTTGTCGCGTGTTCTTGACCCACGAGCACGCCGTTGACGTTGTCGAGTAGCCGTTTGATCTTTGGGGCTAGCGCCTGAACCATGAAGGCGGGGCTGCTTGATTCTCTAATCTGAGTCTCGTCGTAGTCGGGTGTCGCCTGCCTCTCCAATGTGCTCTCCTCAAAAATGGTCGTATCCAAAACCTGGAATGTTCCAAGTTCTATTTCTAGTGTTCTATTTTCTAGTCTTCTATTTTAGAGTCTTATTCTAATGGTTTAACAATGAATGCACGTAATATTTGTCATTGCCAATATTTGCCCCTTCTCTTGACGTGTTAGACTTAAAAGCCGCATGAATAGAGGAACTCAGCTATGGCGCTCACTTTCCAACAGGTTATCCACACGCTCAATAGCTTCTGGGACAGCCATGGCTGCGTGATAATGCAAGCTTTTGACCTAGAGAAGGGTGCCTCCACCATGAGCCCCGGTACTTTCTTGCGCGTGCTGGGGCCAGAGCCATGGAATATGGCTTGCGCCGATCCTTGTAGACGGCCAACCGATGGGCGATATGGCGATAATCCCAACCGCTTGCAGCATTATTTCCAGTACCAAGTTATTCTCAAGCCATCTCCTGACAATGTCCAGGAGATTTATCTTGAAAGCCTGAAGCAGTTAGGAATTAATCCGCTAGAGCATGACATCCGCTTTGTCGAAGACAACTGGGAGTCGCCAACTCTGGGAGCTTGGGGTGTCGGCTGGGAAGTCTGGTTGGATGGTCTGGAAATTTCGCAGTTTACATATTTTCAACAGGCTGGTGGTCTTGAAGTGCGCCCAGTGGCCGCTGAGATTACCTATGGCTTAGAGCGGCTCTCTATGTATTTGCAGAACGTTGATAGTGTCTATCAGCTTAAATGGAATGACAAAGTCACCTATGGTGAGATTTATCACTTAAATGAAGTGCAGCAATCTACCTATAATTTTGAGCAGAGTGACCCGGAGATGCTGCAGACTCTCTTCAACCTTGCAGAGAAAGAAGCGCTGCGGTTGCTGAGCATTTCTCCTAAGTTGGTTTTACCGGCTTACGAGCAGATTCTCAAATGCTCGCACTCCTTCAATTTATTAGATGCACGTGGCGTGCTCGGCCGCGATGAGCGCATGGCCAATATTTTGCGTATTCGCAAATTGTCTGAGCGGGTGGCCCGGGGTTATCTAGAACAGCGCATTGAGATGGGCTTCCCCCTAATGGCGGAAGAGGACAGGCAAGCGGCTGTTGATGCGTACCGTGAGCGCTATCTAGCTGTTAAATAGCGCTGTCTCCTTACAACCGCTTTGCTACAGAGAGGTATGGAATGCCTGTTTGTGGGCCTTTTGGCTGTCTTGTGTATATACCTGAACGCTGATCCTCGCTTTACATGCGGGAAATTGAAGATTCTTAGTTGCGTCTAAGAGAGATTCGTAGTAGAACTGGGTATATGTTAGCTAAGTGTAAAAAACTAGCTTGCAGCCGTTTTGAACCGTTACTACATCTGTCTTTGCCGTTTTTGACCTAGTTTCTTTCTTTCACGCATCCGGAAACACCTAAATTGAAGAGTAAATCCACAGGATTAAAACCATTCTCGAATGGTTCACTGGCTAAGAGCAATTCTTTGCTTTCGCTATCAGCTAGTTGTGGTCTTGCTCTTAGTCTAATTCTTGTTTCGGCTAGTGCACCTGCGGCTTTGGCTCAAAAAGGTTCTTCTCAGCTAACTTCAGGCAAACACCGACTGGCAGCATCTAATTTGATAGCTATGGCTGTACCCCACGTCAGTGGCCACAGAGCTGGTTCTTCCCTTAGTAGCCTCGTCAGTCGTCGCGCCGGCGGCCAGCGACTAAGGCATAAGTTTGATAATGCTGCTGGAAGGCGTATGAAGACCAAAGTGCATACAGGTGCATACACCAAGCTCACTTGGATGAAAGCTAAGCCTCTGGCAAAGACCGTCGCTAAGCCTGTAGCAAAGCCAGCTTTGCAAAAAGCTGTAGCTAGTTCTGCCTCTGGCTTGAGCTCAAGTATGGCTGCTTCTTCGGTGAGAAATATTGGTCCTGGCGTTCTCTATAAGGTTTATGGCGGACGCACTCGCATTAATTTGCTCGACGTTAATATGTCGGTTTCTCCTGTTCAAGTGCGACCAATGACAGCTTCATCGACCTTCCATTCTTTGAAAGATGTCCATGATCATGTGCGCGATAGTGGTGCCCTAGCTGCTATCAATGCTAATTACTTCAAAGGTAATGGCACGCCGCTGGGAACATTGATGCTCGATGGGGAATGGCTCTCTGGGCCGCTTTATACCAGAGTGGCTTTGGGCTTTACCGATGGTGGATATGCTCGAATTGCCAGAGTCGCCATGCATGGCATTTTGCACACATCGATTCTTGGGCATGAGACCCTCTGGGTCAATAATATGAATCAACCCAGAAGTTCAGGCTCTCATTGTGTTCTCTATACAAGACGCTGGGGCGAGTCGGTTTCTCTGCCTTACGAGGGCACCCTGATTGCCGTGAACAGCTATGGTGAGATAGTCGATAGTGACGCTAAAAGAATCGCTATTCCTTTTGGTGGATTTGTTCTCGCTGACTCGAAAGACAGCCCACTGGCGGCACTACGCCAAAACAATGGAGCTAAGGTCAGCGTTGATTGGAACATCACGCCCAAAGAGTGGACTAACGTTACTCAGGCTGTCAGCGGCGGACCGCTGCTCTTGAAAGATGGTAAGTTTGCTTTCGACTTAAAAGCCGAGAAGTTTCCTGCTAGCTGGACTGGTAGCCACATTACTCGTCGCACTGCTGTAGGTATTACGGCTGACGATCATTTGTTGATGGCAACTTTTGAAGGGCCGCACTCGCTCTATGATGTCGCCAAGTTCTTCCTTAAGCATGGCTGTACTGAGGCCATGAACCTTGATGGTGGTGGCTCTACTACCATGGTGGTGAATGGCAACACGGTCACCCGAAACGCTAACGACTCGCAGCGAAGAGTGGCTGTGGCCCTTGGCTTGTTTAGTGCCGAGAAAGCTCAAGGCGTGGCCAATGCCAATAGCTTTGGTGGCTACACTGGCTCTAACTATCGCCCTCAAGCCGATATTGCTTCAATGCTGCCGGCTTATCATAGTGAGAAGGCTCTGCACCCGACAGCTCAATCTACCCAAGAGGCCCTTGATCAAATTAGAGCTTTAGTGCCAGTAGCTCACTCTTCTTTGGCTGATGCTCCTGAGTTGGCTGTTTCTGATTTGGCCAGAAGCATTCTCAGATCACCCTTGCCGGTGGAGTCTATTGCTGAAGAGAGCACAGAGCAGGCTATAACTTTGGGTCAACTGGCTGCGCCAGCTAGTGCTGCACCGCTTAAGAATATCGGTCAGGAACTGAATCAGGAGCCCCGTCCTGAGCCCCGTCCTGAGAATAGAAGTGTGCAAGATTCTCCTGCGGCCATAAATCAGACCGTACCGAAAACCACTAAATCTGCTAAATTGAAAATCGATTTCGCGACCCGCCTTTTCAAGGGGCTTAGACGTTAAGTCTGGCAAAACTGATTTGAAATTGATTGGAAATTGATTTGGATTTTTCATAGGTGCAGTTGTGGCTGAAAAATTAGCTATTGGCGTTGACTTGGGCGGCACCAAAATTATGGCTGGGGTAGTCAATCTATCTACCGGTCAAATGATTGCCTCAGCCAAGAAGAAGACTAGGCTTGTGGCCGATGGGCAAGATTTAGTCAAGCGAATTGCCCTGGTCATTGATGAGGCGATTAGCGATGCTGGTGTTGATATCAAAAAGCTCAATGGTATCGGCATTGGTGCTGCTGGCATGGTCGATAGAGAAAAAGGAATTCTTCTTGCTGCCGCTAATATCGGTGCCAATGATCTGGCGATGGCCGAGCCACTGCAACAGCAATTTGGTCTCAAGGTCAAACTAGGTAATGATGTAGAAGTGGCTACCATTGGCGAACTAGCATTCGGTGCTGGTCTAGACTGTGATAATTTCGTTTGTATTTTTGTCGGTACTGGTATCGGTTCTGGTATCGTACACAATGGCGAAATTTTACGTGGCTTTAGTGGAACAGCAGGCGAGATTGGTCACATTGTTGTGGTGCCCGATGGCCGTGATTGCGGCTGTGGTGGCTTCGGTTGTCTAGAAGCTTATGCCTCACGCACTGCTGTTGCTCGTAATTGCATATTCGATATAAACCGCGGCTATGAATCAATTTTGCGCGATAAAGTTGATCCAGCTAAAGGCGGCCTGCGCTCTAAAGCAATCTCGCAGGCCTATGAGCTTGGTGACTCAGTTGCTGTGCGTGCTGTTGATCATGCCGCTTGCATCATGGGTATCGGCCTTGCTAGCGTCGTCAACTTCTACAATCCACAGCGTATCATTCTTGGTGGTGGCTTCATTGAAGCGATGCCACTTTATTTTGAAAAGGCTGAAGCAGAAATGCGTCGGCGCTCCCTGCGTATACCTAGCTTCCAGACTGAACTAGTTAGAGCTGAACTCGGTGACTATGCCGGCACTATCGGTGCGGCACTTCTTACTAAATAGGCCAAGAGCTTTACTTAGTTTGCTTCTACTTAGGTTGTTCGCCGCTGGCTCTTAGTTTTGCGGCGGCAGCAATTTCAAAGGCTGATAGGTCTGAATTGTCCTGCTCTAGGAATTTTTGAAAATTCTCCTTTGCAGTTTTTTTGTCACCTTGCAGATAATGATTGACTCCGAGCCAAAACTCAGCACTGCCTCTAGATCTCTGGCGGAAGTCATCCGCGGAAGTTTTGCCCAATAGAAATTGGCCTATTGTGTCGGGCTCATGATCAACTAGGCCTCTCTCAAGTTTGCTTATGTCGATTTGATTGGTCTCATTCGTGATTTTCTCGGTGACTTTTTTATTGAGCCATTTGTAAATTGGAAATAACTTTTTATAGGTATCGCATTCTCTATAAGAACCACGGTGGGGCCCGTTAATAGTAGCTTTGAGATCTTCTAAGCGCGAATCGAAGGTTGGCTCACCGAGGGCTAGACCAAGCCTGAATGTCTGAATCATGGCCCACTGTTCTTGATGTATTTCCTTTGCTGCTATTGGCTTTCTTGTGGTGCCATCCACGGAGTCTCTCATTTTGCTAAGCAGGGTTAGGGAAGCTGTAATAACCTCGTCTGCTTTCTGTAAATTACCTTGGCGCAGGTAGTCAGCGATAGCCTTTGCTGCAAGTGAATCATCGAATTGATATTCGTTGCCCAGTAAGTCGGGGCGGTAAAGATCAGCGGCAGTGAGTGGCGATGGCTTGTCTGGATGTGCCGAAGAAAAGACAATAATGCCCTCTTGCTGGCCTTGGGGAAACCAACTAACTTCATGTACTTGCTCTAGGCCGCCATCCCCTACTGAGCAAGTTCCTAGTGAAACATAGACATAGTCTTTTGTTGGCTTGATTGAGAGCTTTTCTGGTGACCAGCCGCAATAGACGTCTCCGTAAACATCATCATAAGAGCGGGCTTGCAGGTAGCCAGGCTTGTCAAACTTGACGTAGCCGCTAATACCGCCATGGCCAAAAACTAGACAATTGGCCTCAAGTTGTTTGCTGCGCGAATAATCTACCTGACTGTTCTCTCGACCATACAGATTCCAGCCGCCGGTGGGGCCTAGTGGATGCGCTGCAACTCTTCTTATACTGGCGGAGTCTTTGACACTGCACTTGCTGCCCACTACCCGCTCTCTTGAAAGAGCTGGAAATCTTTTTTTGTCAGCTTTTAAATCAGCTTCGGTGTATGCACCACAGGCAGTGATTAATGCCGTAGCCAATAAAAATATAGCCGGGCGAAAAGTATTTCTGGCCAAGGTCCTGCGAAAATTTCTTGCAGCGGGTTTGATCATGTTCAAAAACTCTGGGCTATTGAGTCTGACAATACCATTGTAGAGGGCGCTCTAGTTTCTTTATGCCTTAACTGCTAGTTCAGCGTAGCGAGAACCTTGCCTGGTGCCTCTGCGCTCTAGCTCAGCTTCAATCTTTTGCATGACCCGTTCTTTTTCAAAGCACCATTCTGGGGCAATGATCTCATCGCGGGAACCCTCGGCAACGAGACGCATGATCACCGTTTCTTCAGGTATTAGCTCTAGAGCGTCAGCCACCAGACGCACATATTGATCTTCTTCTAGCAGGGGCAGCCGACCGGCTAGGTAGTCTGCTTCCATAGGAGTACCTTTGTAGATGCAGAGTTGGTGAATCTTAAGCGCTTCCAATTTTAGTGGCGCGATTGCTCTCACTGTTTCCATCATGTCGGCTTCCGATTCGCCCGGTAATCCAAAAATTAGGTGCGTTGCCAGGTGGAAGTTGCGTTTCTTGGCTCGTTCTACGCAGTCAAAGAATTCTTCTGCGGTGTGACCGCGATTGATTGCCTCAAGAGTGCGGTTGTGAATTGTCTGCACTCCTACTTCTAAAAATAAGAAAGTGCGCTTGTGATAGACCTCTAACAAGTCGAGAATATTTTCATCGAGGCAATCTGGCCTTGTGCCGATGCAAAGTCCAACCACGTCGGGGTGGTCAAGTCCTACATCATAAAGCTCTTTGAGGATGCCCTCGGGGGCGTAGGTATTGGTAAAGGCCTGAAAATAGGCGAGGAATTTCTTCGCTTTAAAGCGATTGCGGATGCGTGCTATGCCAGTTTCTAGCTGATTCTTAATAGAGAGGGCGGTCTTGATTGTGGGCGCTCCCGAGCCGCGCTCGTCGCAGAAGGTGCAGCCGCCGAATACTTTCGTGCCGTCGCGATTGGGGCAGGTAAAGCCAGCGTCGAGGGGGACGCGATAGACCCGTTCGCCGAATATTTCGCGCAGGTAGCTGTTGAAGGTGCGGTAATAACTCATGTTACGTTTACTTGCTGAAGGCGAGATGCCGCTCACTGTGCCCACCTGAATGTTTTCAGGAGCTTCCAATAGTACTACGACTGCTTACAATCTTGAGTTCTCTCTTCATTGTTGTTGACACTATTGTTTCGGGTTTGTTATTCTACGACCTGCTTGCGGGAAGCCGCACCTCTGATGCCCCCATCGTCTAGAGGCCTAGGACACCTCCCTTTCACGGAGGCGACGGGGATTCGAATTCCCCTGGGGGTAAATTTTCTTCGTAAAGTTGCCTTTTTGGCTTAAAATGTCCTTTAGTCTTTGCCTTATGGCGATATGCTGAAGGATTTTTTTTGGCAACATTTTTATTGATAGATAACAAGAGGCCCACGTGAAACCAGGCACCAAATCTCCTAACTCGCATCGTTTAGGCGAGCTATTGATGGAAGCAGGGGTACTCAGCTTGGAAGAGCTGAAGCACGCCATGGAGCTAAATGGCGAAACGGGGCTGCCCCTTGGTCGCGTGCTAGTGATGTGCGGCTATATTAATGAAAAAGAGCTTGAGTCTGCTGTGTGGGCGCAATCTCTGGTTAAAGATGGAGTGATCACAATAGAGCAAGCACGAGAAGCGCTCAATCTATACAAGAGAAGCAGTAACGACTTTGAGACTTGTTTAGCTCATATTGGTTTTGTTAAGGAGACTCGCATACCCACAGCGCGCTTAGGCGAGTTGTTGGTTGAGGCCGACATTCTTGGTAAGCCGCAACTGCAAGATGCTCTACGGACAAGTCAAGAAACTGGACTGCCCCTTGGTCGCATACTAGTGCTGACTGGTGCAATATCAGAAGAGATGCTCTCGGCCGCTCTCACGGCTCAAGTCTTGGTGCGCGATGGCAAAATTTCACGCTCGCAGTCTTTACAGGCCCTCAAATCTAGTCGCTTTAGGCAGGTCAATATCGAAGTTTCTTTGATGGATCTGGGCTTTTACAGGCCACCGCCCCGCCAGCGCGTCAAATTGGGTGAACTCTTGGTTTTATCAGGGATGGTCAATGAGCCTGACTTGATGAACGCTCTTGAAATGGGTCTGATTCGCGAAGTGCCGGTAGGCCAGATGCTGATCGAGGGTGGCTTTATCAGTAAGCGAATTCTTGATTCAGCTCTGAAGTTGCAAGAAATTGTTGCCAGTCATTCACTGAGCGCCCTCAAAGCCGCTGAAGCATTGCGTCAGGTGGCCGAGCGTGACATTAGCTTAGCGCGGGCGATTTCAGAACTTGATTTGAGCGGCACTGAGATGAAAGAGCGCATTCGCCTAGGTGAAATGCTCAAGGCCGCGGGTATTGTTAACGACAATGATATTCGCAAGGCTTTGCGAGATGCGCGCCGTAACTCAGCATTGCTCGGTAAAATATTGCTTGTCACCGGTGCTATTGATGAGCCGACACTACATGCAACTTTGCGTTCGCTGGTGCTGGTGCGCGATGAGAAGATCACAATGGAGCAAGCCATCATTGCTATTAATCACGCTCGCAAGCATCAACTTACCCTTGATGAAGCTCTGGTCGAATTAAAATGGACATCATCTGTTGCTGTCGATAGAGAAGCTTAGAGTTTAGAATCTTAGTAGATTGAGGCTTAGTAGATCGATAAGCTTTGGAGCTACTCAGCTTCGCTGTCATTGCTTGAGCACCGACCATAGAATAATCACTACAGCCAGGTCAAAGACCAGCCCGTGCCAGAGAGTGGGTAGCACCAGCGAGCTTTTGCGGCGATAGAGATAAGAAAGAAATATTCCCACTGCCATCACTGTGCAGAAGGCTATATACATGAAAGGGGGCGCTACGAAAAGTCTGATTACGAGTACGTGCCAAGCGGCAAATAGTAGGTTGGTCCAGAGGACGGGCATGCTAAACGGTTTTGTTTCTTTGTCGCTCAATTCATTGAGCACCACTCCCCGCCAAAAAAGCTCTTCTACAAGTGGGTTTACTGTAACAAAATAAATACTGAGTGGCACCAACCAGTAGGGTTGAAAGCCTCTGTAGGTCAAGCTTGCTAGCGCTCTTTCTTTGTTAAACAGATAAGGGCCGAGAAGCTGGAAGGCAACATAGGTGAACAAGCTAAATAGAAGAGAACCAGCTACAAGGCAGGCGACTTCTCTCTTTGAAGGCAAGGCTAAATGTTTTTTCCAGTGTTCGCGCTTCCAGATAATGGCGGGCAGAAGGCAGCAGCCATGGTAGAGAAAGAATGACCAGAAAATACTATGAAAAAAATAGAGGCCGGCGGCTAAAAAAGGCCATGGAGCTAAGGTCCAGAGTATGACTATCGGTTTTGTTGGCAAGCGCATAAAATCAATGGTACTGCACTGGCGTAAAACTTAGCGAATTACAGAAAACTGGCGAATTACAGTAAACTTAGGTAACTCTGGAGAAAGAACTGTGAGCGATTCTGATAACGGGAACACTGGTAGCAATTCTGGAAATAGTGCGGAAAATAGCGTAGCCACCAGCGCCGGAAATAATACTGGCAAGTGGATCATGGCTGTCATTGTTGGTGGCGTGATTTGGGTTGCTGTCAGCCCCTTCGTCGGCGCCATGCTAGTCAAAGATAAGCACTTAGAGCTTAGTGGTAAGCCTCCAGAACCCCTAAACATTGCTAAAAGCGCAGGTTCCTTTGGCTACTTAAATAAGGCCCGGGAAGGCAAGCCATACACTCTGCCTGCTGACCTACAAGGAAGCGCTGCGCCTCCCAGTTCAAGTCTGTCTGGTCTAGGTCTTTCTGGTTCTGGCATTTCTGGGTCCGGCATTTCTGGTTCGGGCGAGTCGGCTAAAGTGCCTGGTAAAGCTGATGCTGATGCCATTAGAGAGCGTTTCCGCAGTTCTATCATAGCGATGAAGCCGACTGCCAGCCGTTCGCCAGCAACTTCGTCCTCTAATTCATCAACTTCATCAACTTCATCATCATCATCATCATCTGCTGCTTCTTCGCCGGCAGTAGAGGCCGAGGGGAAGATGGAGATGATCCGTAGGCTGTCTACTGGCGGCAACAATGCTCAAGGATTAGAAGAAGCAGATAAGTTTCTTGCCTACATAGACAATAATCCTGGGTTAGATTCACAGTACAAGGTTGCTACTGCTGCTCTCGCCATGCAGATGGCTAGCGCTTCGCATCAAATTGACCGTGCTAAAAGCTATGGCCAAACGGCTGTGACAGCATCGCGGGCCAGTGAAGATTTTATGATCGAGAAAATTGAGCCTGTCTACTACGGACTGCGTGGCTTGAAGGTCGATTTCTCTAAAATCCAGCAATTGATCAAGCTGTATGAAAGTGATGTGGCTAACGCTCGCTCGGCAAATGCTCTTGCTCAGGCCAAGCAAATTGTGGCAGCTACAGCCGGTCTTCCACCAGAGAGCTTCTTCCGTATCAAAGCCAGAATATTTCTAGCCCATAGTCAGTTTGTAAGCGATCTTGATGAAGCTGTAGCTAGGCGGGAGCTAACTGACATTAAGAAAACAGCAGAGTCAGCTGGTGACAAAGAAATGGCCAAGGTCTGCCAGAACATCATTAATGGTCTTGCTGGCCCTATTTAGATTGAGCCAATTTAGACTTTTTATTGTTTATTAGATTGTTTGACGACAAATATGCCGGATAGGGCAATTAGGCAAGTGCCGACAATGGCCGCTTGGCCCGGCAGTTTAGAGAAGAGAACAATATCAAGAAGAGCGGCCCACACTAGTGCGCTGAAGCTTAGTGGTGCTACTGTCGAGGCTGGTGCATGCTGATAGGCGTCGGTCATGGCTAGTTGCGCCATGCCGCCAATTACGCCGATACCAAGCAAGATTAAGGCGTCATGGGCTGTTGGTATTACCATCTGAAATGGCAGTGAAAGCAGACCACCCAGTGAGCAAGCCAGCATGAAATAGACAACAATTGTGATGCTTTTTTCTGTGGCGCTCATTTTTCTCAGCTCGATGTAGACAAATCCTGAGCTGATTGCCGACGCTAGTGCCATGAGCGCGCCAGGAATACTTGATGAGAGCTGGGGTTGCATCATATAAATCACACCGAGAAAACCAACGGCAATGGCAATTACTTTACCTTTGGTGACTTTTTCTCCGAGGGTGATAATGGCCAATACTGTGGTTATTAGCGGTGCAGCATAGAACAAAGTTGTTGCTTCTGAAAGAGGCAGTAGTTTGAGCGATTCAATACAGAGACAAGCTGAGGTTAGGCCCACTACAGAGCGGGTTAGGTGCATGAAGGGGTGCTTGGTGGCAAAGACTTTCATGCCCCCTTCGCGCAGTACCACTGGAATTAAGGGAATTAGGGCAAAGAAGCTGCGACAGAACAAGACTTCTCCAGCTGGATAGCCTTTACCTAGCAGCTTGATCAGAGCAAACATCACTGAAAAACCAAGGGCAGACAAAAGAGCGCACTCTACGGCTTTTTTTGTTGAGCCCTTAATTGGTCTAATTTCCGCTATAGCCTCAGGTCTAGGCTCTGGTATAGATTTTGGTGTTTGTGTGGTGGTCACTTTCACGTTCAATTTAGCTTTAGCTATTGCTTTTGCTTTATATTTTTGATTATCGCACTGAATCCTTGAAAACTCGATTGTTGTATATGCAACTATTTCTTGCTGAGAGGACGCCCACAGGCGCATAGTCAAATTTAGTGAAAATACTTGTAGACACAAGCATTTTCGCGAGGGGCGATTGACCTCATTTCATTGAGATATATACTTTGTGAACTTGCTATTATTAACTTGCATTTTAATTCTTGCAGTTTTATCCGAGCATTTTGAAACAGGATCTCAAGCATGTCTGAGCAACCCGGGCAAGGTGGCGGAACAGCAGTAGCCACCGAAACCAAGACCAAAACTAAACGGCCAGCACTTTATAAAGTTTTGCTGCACAATGATGACTTTACGACCATGGAATTTGTCGTCTTTATCTTACAGACGATTTTTCATAAAAATCCCATAGATGCCCATGCCATCATGATGGCTGTGCACAAAGCCGGTGTTGGCGTTGCAGGTGTTTACTCATATGAAATCGCCGAGGCTAAAGTCAACAAAGTAATTGATCTGGCACAGGCTAACGAATTTCCATTACGCTGTTCCATAGAAGAAGAGTAACCGATGATCACGCGCGAATTACAGAATACTTTGAACGAAGCCTATAGCGAGGCTATGCGTCGTCGTCATGAATTTCTCACTCTAGAGCATCTTCTCTATGCCATGCTCAAAGAAAAGACTGGTCGTGAAGTCATAGAAAATTGCGGCGGTGATGTCAGTTTCATCAGTCGTGAGCTAGAAGTCTATCTCAAAGAAAAAATTGAACAGCTGCCTAAAGGTAAAGATGGCCTACCTGAGCAGACTGCTACTTTTGAGCGGGCAATCGAGCGGGCCCAAATACAAGCGCAATCATCCGGTCAAACCAGCATTGATAGTGGTCATTTGATTGCTGCGATGTTTCACGAAAGGCGCTCCTATGCAGTCTATTTGTTAGAACAGGCTGGCATATCAAGGCTTGATGTACTCAACTATATTTCGCACGGTATATCAAAAGTCAATTCTGGAGATTCTAGTGAAGACCCAGATGCTGTTGCACCGGGAGCTGACGGCGGCCGCAGAAAGACCAATCCACTTGAAGATTTTTGTGTCGATCTTATCGAGCAAGCGCAAAAGAACAAGATTGATCCACTAATTGGTCGCGAGGCTGAGGTCACAAGGACAATTCAAATTCTTTGCCGTCGTCGCAAGAACAACCCTATTTATGTCGGTGAGCCTGGTGTTGGCAAAACTGCCATTGCCGAGGGTTTGGCTCTGAAAATTCAGCGTGGTGAAGTGCCTAAGCAATTGCTCGGCGCTGAAGTTTATGCTCTCGATATGGGATCTCTCGTGGCTGGAACTAAATTTAGAGGCGAATTTGAAGAGCGCTTAAAAGGTGTGTTGAAAGCACTGAAGGCTAAGCCAGGGGTGATTCTCTTTATTGACGAAATTCATACCATTGTTAAAGCTGGCTCGGTAGAAGGCGGCTCTATGGACGCTTCTAATTTGCTTAAGCCAGCGCTTGCTTCTGGCGAATTGCGCTGTATTGGCTCGACGACCCATAGTGAGTATAAGTCTGCTTTTGAGAAAGACAAAGCACTGGCTAGGCGTTTTCAGAAAATTGATGTGACTGAACCCAGCATCGCCGATACCATCAAAATTTTGAAAGGCTTGCAGGGCCACTATGAAGAGTTTCATGGGGTGACATATACCGATGATGCCATCATTGCCGCAGCCGAGCTAGCTGGTAAGCACATTAATGACCGCTTTTTGCCAGACAAGGCCATTGATGTTATTGATGAAGTCGGCGCCACTGTTAAGTTGTTAGAAGAAGAACTGAGGCCGAAGCGTATTGTCACCAGCGAAGATGTCGAAGTGACAGTGGCTCGTATGGCCAAGATTCCGCCTAAAACAGTCACGGGTTCCGATAAAGACAGGCTGCGCAATCTAGAAAGTGAACTGAAGAAATTTATATACGGACAAGATCACGCTATTGAGCAATTGGTTAATGCTATTAAGGTTTCGCGCTCGGGCTTGGGTTCGCCTACCAAGCCGATTGGATCGTTTCTTTTCTCTGGGCCAACCGGTGTTGGTAAAACTGAATTGTCGAAGCAGCTAGCCAAAGTATTGGGCGTTAATTTCTTGCGCTTTGATATGAGCGAATATATGGAGAAGCACACAGTCTCTCGTTTGATTGGCGCTCCTCCGGGCTACGTTGGTTTTGATCAAGGGGGCATACTTACTGATGCCATCAATAAGACACCACATGCGGTGGTGGTGCTCGATGAAATTGAAAAGGCTCACCCTGATCTCTTTAATATTCTTTTGCAAGTAATGGATCATGCCACCCTTACTGATAACACTGGTAAGAAGGCCGACTTTAGAAATGTCATTTTGATTATGACCACTAATGCTGGCGCTCGCGACATGATGGGCGATAACATTGGTTTCCAGCGAGCTGTGGTCAAAGACGAAGGACCTAAGCAAGTTAGTGACGCTGAGCGGGAAAAGTCTATAGCTCGGGGCGAGTCTAACAATCAGGGCTTCGGTATGGGCATGGGGCGTGGTGCCATTGAGCGCACATTCTCCCCAGAGTTCCGCAATCGTCTTGATGCTTGGATTGCCTTTAATCCGCTTACATACAAAGATATTTTGCGTGTAGTCGACAAGTTTATCAATGAAGTCAAAGAGCAGTTAATAGAGAAGAAAGTGACCATGAAGTTGAGCGAGGATGCTCGCACCTGGTTTGCTGATAAGGGCTTTGATAAGCAGTATGGCGCTCGTCCGATGGCTCGCTTAATTAAGCAGAAGATTCGTGAGCGCTTAGCTGATGAGCTTATTTTTGGTGTGCTTGAGCACGGTGGCAAAGTTTTTGTTGACGTGCAAGATGGCGAATTTAAAATTGATTGCCAGAAATCTGAAAACGAAGATGATGAAGACTTTGAAGAAGCAACTGCGAAGCCGCTTGAGAAGGAGAGCTAGCGGGTGGATTTTCAGGATCTATACAAGCATATAGATGCAATATTTCAGTTGCAGTTTTTGCCTATAGGAAAAGCTAAAGTTTCGCTCTGGATGCTCCTCTATATTGGCGTGCTTGTCACCTCGCTGATTGTCGTCACCAATCGGCTGCGTGACTGGACAGAGAAGGCGCTGCTTGCTCATACCTCTGTCGATGTTGGCTTGCGCCAAGGAATCGCTAGTATCGCCCGCTATGTTGTAGTTTTCTTTGGCTCGCTGATTATCTTGCAGACCGCTGGGATAGATCTAAGCTCGTTTACTGTATTGGCCGGTGCCCTTGGTCTGGGTATAAGTTTTGGCCTGCAAACTATTACAACTAATCTAGTTAGCGGCTTGATTATATTGTTTGAGCGGCCCATAAAAATTGGTGATCGTATTGAAGTAGATGGTATCACTGGTGATGTCATTCGTATTTCGCTGCGTGCTACCACTATTGTCACCAATGACAATATCGCTATTATTGTGCCTAACTCCGAATTTATCAAAGGTAAAGTCACTAACTGGAGCTACAAAAGCGATCGCATTCGCTTTACCTATGCTGTTCCTGTTGCTCTCGATGCCGACCCAGTTAAGGCTGCAGAGGTGATTCTTTCTGCAGCCGTGGGCCATCCCGGGGTGCTTAGCGATCCACCACCTGACGTCTTGTTTCTAGAGTTTGGCCAGAACGCTATGAATTTTTCTCTGCGGGTTTATACCGAAGATTTTCTTACTAGGCCTGGTTCATTGCGCTCTGAATTGAATTTTGCCATTCACAAAGCTCTGACTGAGCAAGGGGTAGGTTTAGCCTACAAACCTGCGGCACAGGCCGAAAATACTTAAGATGAGAGTGCTTAAGATGATCTCTAGATCCGCAGCTAGCTTCTTCGCTAGCTTCTTCGCTAGCCAATTGTGCCCATGCGTCCCTCTTGATAGTCAACTAAGGCCTGTTTGATTTCAGCTTGATTATTCATGACAAAAGGCCCGTAACGTGCAATTGGCTCGTTGATTGGCTGGCCGGCGATGAGTAGCACGCTAAGTGGTTCATGGCCCTGGGCTTTGAATGAAACAATGTCACTGCCGTTAGTGCTCTCACTATTTTTGCCGCTGCCATTTTCATCCCTTTCAAAAACAACAAGCTGATCGTCGCTCACTGTCTTGCTGCCAAATTCTCCCTGCCCCGAAATTACGTAGGCTAGAGCGGTTTGGTTGCTGGCAATTGATTGGCTAAAACTGGCGCCGTCTTTGAGAATAACGTGCAAGTAGAGAATGGGAATGTGAGTGCTGATAACGGCCTGCTTGCCCATAGACTCACCGGCGATTACTTTGACCCAAACTGACTTGTCGGTGCTTTCGAAGACTGGAATATCGGCGCTGATGGTGTCTTGATAGCGCGGAGCTGTCAATTTGTCGCTCTTCGGCAGGTTTACCCAAAGTTGAAAGCCGTTCAATCTGCCGCCGTTTTTGCGAAAATTCTCTTCCGGCATCTCCGAGTGTACAACTCCGGCTCCAGCGGTCATCCACTGCACGTCGCCAGCAGCGATTATGCCTTTGTTACCCACTGAATCGCGGTGTTCTAGGGCCCCTTCTAGCATATAAGAAACCGTCTCGAAGCCGCGGTGTGGGTGGTCGGGAAAGCCTTTGGCTGTGCCAGGGGCGTAGTCGTTGGGGCCCATGTGGTCCAGTAAGAGAAAAGGATCGATATTGTCAATTTCTCTAGTTGGGAATGGTCTGTGAACAATCACTCCAGCGCCTTCTCTGACTGCTTCGGCGGTGATTATCTCCTTAATAGCTCTCATGGTTGACCTCTTTGTAAAACAGAAAATGCTTTGATATCAAACTATTATAGCTGCCGCCGAATTAGTTTGACGTCAAAGTAAATTAAATCGCAAGGTTTTGTTCTTGTGATTGCAGCAACGGGCTAGAATGCCCAAGATGGTCGTCGTTTCGCTCTAAGTACTTAAATTGATTAGCACTACTACTAAGTTTATACACCGGCATTTCTTGTGGTTATTGTTATTAGCCTACTGTCTGGCGGCTGTATTGCCTGGTTTTGGTCTGTTGCTGCGGCAGTGTCAACTGGGGCAGATGCAATATTTTGATGGCAGTAAGCTCACTATCAGTTTGCCACTTCTCATGCTCGCCTTTCTTCTCTTTAATGCAGGGCTTGGCATTCGCGCTCGTGAAATTCTAGGTATTTTGCAGCGTCCGACTGTGTTGTTTGTTGGCTTCTTGGCCAATATGATCGTGCCTATTTTTTTGATTGTTGCTCTGGGCGGTCTGATGCATCTGTGGCATAGCTCGGATGAATTGCAAAATTTGTTGGTGGGCCTGGCTTTGATTGTCTCAATGCCGATTGCTGGTTCTTCCACTGCCTGGTCGCAAAATGCCAACGGCAATATGAGCTTGAGTCTAGGCCTGGTTTTCCTCTCGACCATTCTCTGTCCGTTCACCACTCCGCTGGTTCTGCATGTATTTGGCAATATCACAATCGGCGATTATTCTGAAGATTTGCATGAGTTGGCGGCCCAAGGCACCAACGCCTTTATGATGCTAACGGTAGTTATGCCAGCACTACTTGGTATTGCTGTGCACTTTTGTTTAGGGGAAGCGCGCACGGCCAAAGTGAAGCCTGCTCTCAAGCTAGTTAATTTTATCGTGCTTCTATTACTCAACTATTCAAATGCTGCTACCTCTTTGCCCCAAGCCTTTAATAAGCCAGATCCAGACTATCTCGTATTTATATTTTTCACTACCCTATTTCTGTGTGCTACCGCTTTTGGTGCTGGTTGGCTGATTGCCCGCTTACTTAAATCTGACAAGGGTGAGCAAGCAGCTTTAATGTTTGGCCTTGGTATGAACAACAATGGCACAGGTTTGGTGCTCGCGGCTGCAGCTTTGGCTGATCATCCAGCTGTTCTTTTGCCCATGATTTTTTATACTTTGGTGCAACAGATTATCGCTGCCATAATCGATTGGAAAGTCTTTAAATCTGAACATTGAGGGGCTGAAAAAACGTTATTGCCACTTTGTTTGGCGGCATAACACCTTAATGCCAGAATCGATACTGATATTACAAGAGCATCAGAGTGAGCCAGATTGTGCTGCCATTGAATTGGCGCGCGCCGGCTACAGAGTGGTCTCTGTGCCCACACTTGCAGTAGCAATTGCCTGGCTGCGGGTGAACGATCCTGCATTAATTGTTGCTCCGGTTCATCTGATAGACGACGATATTTTTGAGCTCTTGCGTTTTGTTCGCGGCGACTTTCAGCTTAGATTCACCAAGATTTTGCTCTGCTGTTTGATGCCATCTCCATTCACCACTGGCATGAGCCGAACGATCTCATCGGCAGCAAAGGCTATGGGGGCCAATGCCGTCTTTATCGGTGAGGGCGGAAAAGTTTTTGATCGTAGCGCCTTTTGGCTAGCCGTTGGCCCACTGTTGCCTGGGGCTTTCCTGCCGGGTTCGTCTTCGCTCGCTGGTGAGTCAGCTGAGAGCTTTAGTGACCGCTTTCTTGCCCAAGAACAGACCTTCCCGCCGGGTGAATGAGTATTCACTTTGGTCGAAAACCAAGTACAAGAGTCAATCTTCATGAAGGATATGTGTGATTACCTGGATAACACTATTAGGGCCAGTGGTTGTGCACGCTGAGAGTAAGCCAGCGGATACTGTTGTTTATAAACCAAATGCATTAGGAGGCTCTGGAGTGGTGAATTTCCCCGGAGTTTCTCGGCTAGGACTTATCCATTGGGGCTTTTGGATCCCTATTCCTCTTAAGCGATAAGAACTCAATTTGTCATCAGCGAACTTCATATCTAGGTGAAAAATATCCATTTCAGGGCTTCCAAATTCTGTGATCAAATCGCAGGTTATTCCACCGTCTTCGTTTGGCCTTCCTCCCCAGATTTCCCTAGCTATCTTTTCGCTGACTTTTTCGAGGTTGATTATGTAGTGAGCGTCACCGAGTAGCTCGGGTTTCTGATTCAAAACAAATTCGCTTTTTCCTATTGTTCTTAATATTAAGCATCGACCATTGTCGATAGGACGTTCTTGAGACGTGTAGAGAACTTTCGACCACCCATTAACGAAATGAAGAGTTTTCAAATCGATTTGGTTAATACGATTGAATTCGGCGGCCTTTGCTGTCACTTCAGGCGAATATTGAGTTGCTTTGGAAGAATCTGCTGCAGCAATCGCTGTAATTGCCAGGAGTACAATGCCAAAAACGAATGAGCGTTTCGACGATTTCATAGTTGACTCCTTGAGATTACTCGAGTATCCAAGTTTCGCCGATCTAGCTCAATTTTGCTAGGAATTCTTTTTTGATCGATTTCAGCTAATTTTTTCACAGCCTTGAATTAAAACTTCCAGCCGACTGCAAAAGAATGCAACAACCACTATTCCAGCTGCAATGGTACATGTGAATTCGTATTCAACTAGCCGCCTTAAGCCTAATTTCAATTTCTAAACCATGGGGGGCGCGATTGCGAATGACCATGGTGCCCTGGCAGGCGGTGACGCAAGATTTGACTATTGCTAGGCCCAAACCAGCCCCACCAAAGCTGCGGCTGCGAGAAGCTTCAGGCCTGAAGAATGGCTCGCCAAGGTGCTTCAGCGATTCTGCTGGCACGCCTGGGCCTTGGTCGGCAATAGTTATCACTACTTCATCGCCCTGACGCAGTGCCGTTAGTGAAATCCTTTCACCGCCGCCATAGCGCACGCTATTTCTCAGCATGTTGCCTACGGCCCGCTCAAGCAGCATATGATCAGCCAGTGGTGCCAGGTTGTCTGCCACTTGCAAGGCCACTACTTCAGTCAGGCTCAAGCGCACAATCAGATTTTCGAACAGGGGCTTAAGTGGCACAGCCACTAAGTTCTTCATTGGCCCTTTTAGCTCAGCTTTTGAAAATGCCAGTAGTTCGTTGACTAGATTGTTCATCTCAACTACTTCTTCTCTAATATCTTGGAGTAGGCTTTGTTGTTCTGGTGTTGAGCTACTTTCTAGCAGCTCCAGGGCCATTTGCAGCCGGGCAATAGGAGAACAAAGCTCATGGGATATATCACCCATCAAGCGTTTCTGCCCGGTGAGAAAAGTGTTAATGCGATCGGCCATAGAATTGACAGCTTCGGCCAATCTGCCAATTTCATCGTGGCGATTGCTGTTGATTTTGGTGTCAAAGTGTCCTTCGGCAATGCTCTCTGTCGCTCGGGTCAGCTCGGTCAGAGCTGCTGTTATTTGATAAATAAATGGCAGCCAAAAACACAGCGATAACAAGAGAATAACAAGCGGCACAAGCAAGGCTGCCTTTAGGTCTACGAGCAAACTGCTTTGCCAGATATTGTCTGATTCGGCGAGTAGTGTTGCTGGTATTGGGTGTCCACGCTCGGGCGAAAAGAGCATCATGCGCGTGCCGATCCAAAATATGTCTGGATTGTTGGTATGTACTAAGAAGCGTCCATGAGCCTTGAGAAATTCATTATTTACTGGTTCTGGAGGACGGTCTCTAAAATCATGGGGAGGGCCAAAATCTGGGCTTCGATTTGAGCCAAAGTCTGGACCAAATTCTGGTCTCACTTGAAATTCTTTGTTTGGTCCAGGGGTAAATCCAGGTTCGCGCTCGTGCTGCCTATCAGGTGGGCGCCAGTGTGGTGGTAGTTCTCTGAATAGTGCACCAGGTGGCGGCTGTCTGTGCTTTTGAAAAGGCGGCATCATGTGTATCTTCTGGGCTAATGTGGGCGGAAGTATGATGGGGTCTCCACCTAACTGTTCGCCGTTGCCGTCAAAGAGATAGTACTTGACCTGGTAAATGCCACCGAAATTTTTCAGTATGCCGTTCCAGCTGGTGCTGGGTGATGCTTGCAGTTGCTCGTTTATGGCATCGGCAACTGAGTCTACATGGCTACCTGTCGGACTCTGCAGCAGTGCATCCCAGCCAATGCCAAATTGGGCATTGAAGCTGAGCAGTGGTAGGACAACTAAAATTGTTAGATAGGCAATGAGCAGATAGAGAAATTTGAGTGCCAGGCTCTGGCGTTGGGGCAAGAATTTGCTGAACTTCATGGGCACGACTGCTCTATAAGCATATAGCCGGCGGCGCGCACAGTGCGAATGAACCTGGGGTTTTTAGGATCGTCTTGGAGCTTCCTTCGCAGAGCTGAAATGTGCACGTCAATGGTGCGATCGAAAATGTCATAGTTGCGCTCTCGTATTTCATTTAAGAGGTGTTCGCGGGTCTGCACGCGCCCTTTGGCTTGAGCCAGCACTACTAGTAAATCAAATTCAACGGGTGTGAGTGCCAAAAGCTCATCACCAAGATTGGCTCTCCGGGCTAGCAGATCTATCACCAGTGGCCCGACTGTAATTTCGGTTTTATTACTCTGCTCTGCTGCTTTAGTGCGACGTAAAACAGCTCTAAGCCTAGCCAGTAGCTCTCTTGGTGAAAAAGTTTTTGGCAGGTAGTCATCGGCTCCGATTTCAAGGCCGACAATGCGATCAGTTTCATCTCCCAGAGCTGTTAGCATTAACACTGGAATTTGACTCTGCTCTCGCAACTTTTTCAATACGGCATAGCCGTCGAGGCCCGGAAGCATTACATCTAATATTATGGCGTCAAAGCCGTGGCCAACAGAAAGCTGCAGACCTGATTGGCCGTCATGAACTGCAGTGACTTCGTAGCCGTAGCGGTTCAAGTAGTCTGAAATAAGGCGGCAGTACTTTTGATCGTCGTCAACTAACAGCAGGCGGCTGCGTTGGGTTGATTGGCTATCATTGGCGCTAATTTCTTGGTTGGTCAAGGCTCATCACTTCTAGCTACTTATTTACTTACTTATTTATTTACTGTATTCCAATGGTAGCCTATTGCTATTAAGGCGCCTTTACAAATCCTTTAAAGTCGACGTTTTGTCAACATAAATCCTTTACCGCCATGTTCTTAAATGAAAGTGTGGCGATAGAGCTTGACGTTATCAGCTCTTGTTTCTTTAGTCGCCTGGTTCTTTGGTTGGAGGAGTTTAAATGAAAGCGATTCACGCTTCTTACTTGGTAGCCATAATATGCGGTGCATTGGGAGGTTCGATGGGTACACCTGCATTAGCTCAGGGTGAAGGAGCTAGCGAAGATTTCTTGATCAGCGGGCAACTGCGTTCAGCACCACCGGCGATGCAATATCTGAGCGATAGTTCGTCGGCCAATAAAACAAAGGGTAATATTTCAAGCGATGATACGTCTAAAGGTCCCTTTAACGGTCCAGCTTGCGGACCTGATGGAGGCGGTGGCCCTGGGCATGGCGGTCCACCGCCGGGTAGAGCGAATCGGTCAGGAGCGGGTAGACCCGGAGGTCGGAGTGGGGGACCATCCGGCATGCATCGACTGAGTCCGCCAGGGCCAGATCCTGAATTTCTCAAGTCGCTTGGTTTAAGTGATGAACAGCGTGAGAAACTGCACTCCATTCGAGAGAAAGAACAACTCTCTTCGGCCTCCCGTATTTCTGAGCTGACTAAACTACGACATCAACTTATGGAGTCTTTGACGGGCACTGACAAATCTGACAGCAAAAGCGACGCCCTATCAATTCAGCGTCAGATTAATACGCTTGAAAATGCCAATCAGTTAGATCGGGTAGCTTCTATGCTTGAGGCTAAGGCCGTCTTTACGGATGAGCAACACAAGCAAATGCGACGCCATATGCTAGAGCACGAGCCTCTTATGGGACCGATGGGCGGACCAGGGGGACCAAGTGGCGGACCAATGGGGTCAATGGGAGGACCAGCTGGGCTAGGCGGGGGGCCAATGGGACCGATGGGACCGATGGGCGGACCAATGCCTGAACCAGCAGGAGAATTGCCAGACGGTGGCCCGCCTGGCGGAGTCTAGAGATTCAGTTGACCCTTTTGTTTGGCTATAAATGCCAGTCCGACCTTTAGCTTTTCGAGATGCTGATCAACGGTTTTTTGGCCCCCGGCAAATTCATAGTTTTCGAAGAAGGCAAATACTTCTTTGGCCAGGGCTTCATCTAGCAATCCAGTAACACCTTCTACCAGTCTGGTCATGATCAGGCTGGGGAAGGTCTTATTGATTTGCTCCCAGTTGTTTTTAACAAAGAGCCAGCCGACTTTGCGACCATGGGGGTTGAGCATGATGTTGCGAACGAGGTAAGGCGCGTTTTGTCCCTTAACCTCACCAGCTAGTGTCTTTGCCAGTGTTTTCTCTAGCAGGCCAGCATCTTGAAACATTCCTAGGGCGTACATGTAGCGCTCTTGCTCTTGGGGCGATGAGCCGTTTTTGAAGGATGTTTCAAATTGTTCGTAGCGTTTTTTATCACCGGTTGCTGCCAATACGGTGACAACAGCAGAGAGCACATCAGGTGCTAGTTGTGCTGCTCCGCTCAGATGCTTGTCGTAGCGTGAAGCGGCTTCTTTAACTACACTTGCCTCACCGCCAGTAGTGCCTAGTGCTGAAATTGTCAAGCCGCGCAGTTGCTTGGTTAGTTCACCCTCACCCGCTTCTGCCTCCCAGCCTAGACGTTTGTAGGTGGGGTTTAAAACTTCAATTGTGATAGCTCGCAATTGCTCAATTGATTTTTTCTCTGTACTGAAGGCCCGGTCGCAGTATTGAAGCGCACCGACAATCACAGACCAGACGTTTTTATCGGTTTCTTCCTTGAACAATTTTGTAAACAGCAGAAACTGATTGAGCTTCACCGTGCCGTTCATGGTCAAGGCCCAGAGGTCGCTGACCAGATTGAAGCGCTCTAAGGCACTAAGTTGAGGCAAGACTGCTTTGAGATTTTCTAGCAGTTCGACGCTGTAGTTGACTCGATAGAAGCCACTACCACCGGCATTAATCACTAGCCATTCAAGATCACTTTCAAAACTTACGTTAGTCTCGCTCTCTTTCAACAAAATAGTTCTTTCCACTAGTTTGCTTTCGCCTTTTAGTTTGGCTCGCAGCAATATCGGCACCTGGTAAATCACTTTGGCATTTTTTTTGCTGTCAGCTTTGCTGTCGTCAGCGTTATCTAAATAGTAGAAGCGAGTCTGCTCGAGAGTAACTGATTTCTTGTCAGCATCTAAGCTTGCTGAAATCAGTGGATAGCCCTCTTGGAAGATCCACGAATTCATAATTTCTTGCACAGGTGCGCCCGAGGCTGCTTCTAGAGACTGCCAGAGATCATTGGTTTCGGTATTGGCAAATTTGTGTTTTTGCAAATAGCTGTTGACGCCGCTCTTAAATTTATCTGGGCCAATAAACTGCTCTAGCATACGCAGTACGGATGCCCCTTTTTCGTAGGTCAGTACATCAAACATGCCGTTGGCTTCTTCTGGTGCATTGACCGGAAATTCAATTGGTCTAGTAGCACGAAGCCCATCAGTAGCAAAAGCCATGGCTCTAGACGCACCGAAAGATTCCCAGCGTTTCCAGTTTGGCCTCAAATTGTCAACTGCCACTAGTTCCATAAATGTGGCGAAGGCCTCGTTTAGCCAAATACCATTCCACCATTTCATGGTTGTCAAATTACCAAACCACATGTGTGCTAACTCGTGGGCGACAACGTCGGCAATTCGCTCTAGCTCAGCGTGAGAGGCCTGCTCTGTATCGACAAGTAGAGCACTCTCACGATAAATAATAGCGCCGACGTTTTCCATGGCACCGAAGGCAAAGTCAGGCACTGCAATCATATCCATCTTGTCGCCCGGATAAGGAATGCCATAGTATTTGTTGAAAAATGATAGGGCTGCTGCACCAATTTCTAAGGCAAATTTTGTTAGGTGTAGTTTGCCCATAGGGGCATAGATACGCATAGGAATGCCATCTACCATAACCGCTTCACTCATCTCTAAATGGCCAACGACGAAGGCGACTATATAAGTCGACATCTTCATTGTTTTGGCAAACGTAATAGTTTTTTTGTTGCCTTCAATGGTTTCGCTTTCAATCGATGTATTTGAAAGAGCGGTGAGATCTTTGTCAACACAAAGTGTTAACTTGAAAGTCGCTTTGAATGACGGTTCGTCAAAGCAAGGAAAGGCACGACGGGCATCAGTTGCTTCAAACTGGGTCAGGGCAATCCAGCTTTTCTCGCCACCTTTGAGAGCCTGGGCGCTGCGATAGAAGCCTCGCAGTTTGTCGTTGATCTCGCCGCTAAAATCTAGCTTGAGATGCCAGTTTCCGGCAGCAAGCGTAGTGGGGAAAACCAAGCGAACACGCTCGTTTTCTTTTTCCATTTTTACTTGAGCCGTCTCACAAGTTTCGTCGTCATCTTTTTTAATGCGGACGTTTTCAATTTGCAAGTCTATGGCGTTGAATAATATTTCTTTGGTGGCGGTGCGAATATTTAGGGCAATAGTTTCGCTGCCGGAAAATTTAAAGCCGGCCAGATCAGGATTGAGCTTAATTTCATAACTTATCGGCGTGACAGTTTCAGGCAGGCGATAAGCATTTTCTATTGACAGTGTTTGGCTAGGTTTTGGATTAGACATTTAAAGCTTCCCTCAATTGCGCAAGGCATGATATCACGCACGTATGGCAAAAGAGGGAATAGCTTTAGTCTGGCAATAGATAAATGGGCTTTCGCCTGTTTAAATACCGATGGCGTTGCGAATTTGTGTGTACAGGCCTGGGTTGCCGTTGTGCACGTAGTCAATAAAGCCGGGGCTGTTATAAGTGTTCCAGTTATATTGGCCAGTGTAGTTTGGATTGTACGATTGCCACTGAGTCCTCATTTGGGCCTCAAGGGCCTGACGTTGGGCGTTATCGAAGTTATTGTTGCGACGATTCCAGTTATTGCCGACATAGACGCGTTGATCGTTCCAGTCGCTAGGATAAGTGCGGAACTTCCGGGCGCGGCGTAAGTCTTGTTTGGCCCATTGCTGTTCTACTCTGTCGTTGACGCCGTTGTTATTGCGATCATTTTTGCGGCGGCCCCAACCCCAGCCGTTGCCGCGGCCATTGTTGTTATTGTTATAGGAGCTGTGATTGTTGTTGCGGTTGCGGTCGTCATCATCGTGGTCTGCGAAAGCTGGGGCGATGGTCGTGCTCAGCACGATTACGCTAGCAATCACTTTTAGCCTTGATTTTAGCATTGATAAATTAGCCATAAGTCCTCCAGGGACAATTGTTGGAAGCTTTGAATCCATGTCGTTCAGAAGCCATGTGGTTTTCTGAAATATGGATTTCTTGCTCGAGATTCTTCTTTCTTGTCTTTTTGTTCGATGGTTTGCTTGACGACTAGCGAGCCCGATGGTTCCAAATAATTAGTTGTCAGCAGTAATCTGCCAAATAAAGCCCATATCTATAGATTGCTTAAAGCAAGAAAGACGTCGAAGGGTTAGCATATAGACCGCGTATGCTGATTTAATCTTGGTTTTATAAGTGAGGAAAGGAAAAGCTATGGTAGAAGTGCAGGCTAACGCCGTTGCAACCATTAAGGAATTGGCCAGCCAGCTTAGAGCTGACAGCATTCGGAGCACTACCGAGGCGGGCTCTGGTCATCCCACGTCGTCAATGTCAGCCGCCGATATCATGGCTGTGCTCATGACCAAATATTTGAAGTATGACTTCAGTAAGCCTGAGCACCCTGTCAACGACCGCTTGATTTTCTCTAAGGGTCACGCTTGTCCTCTTCTCTACTCTATGTATAAGGCCGCTGGCGCCATCACCGACAATGAGCTGATGACTTTGCGCAAATTCGGCTCAAGGCTTGAAGGGCACCCTATTCCTAAGCTTTTGCCTTGGGTTGATGTTGCCACAGGCTCATTGGGTCAAGGTCTTGCCATGGGCGTTGGTATGGCCCTAGCTGGAAAATATTTAGACAAGCTACCTTATAAGGTCTGGGTTTTGCTGGGTGACAGCGAAATGGCTGAAGGTTCTGTCTGGGAAGCTATGTCGTGTGCTTCTCACTACAAACTCGACAACATGGTTGCCATCCTTGACATGAACCGTCTTGGTCAGCGCGGCGAAACTGCCTTTGGTTGGAACTCAGCTTTGTATAGTGAGCGCGCTAGAGCATTTGGCTATCACGTAATTGAAATCAATGGTCATGACCTTGATCAAATTGATAAAGCCTTTGCCGAAGCAATTGCGGTCAGTGGCAAACCGACATTGATTATTGCCAAGACTGAAAAAGGTCATGGCATTCCCCTTACTGCCAATCAAGATAATTGGCATGGTAAGCCACTCTCTAAAGAACAAGCTGAGGAGGCTGTCAAGCTTTTGGGTGGTGTCACTAGTCATTCAGTGGTTGTGCAGAAGCCTGCCGATCTTCCATCAAGGAAATCACCGACTGCTGAAATTAGTTGCACTGGCAAATTTGTAGCTCCTGTTTACACTGGCCCTGCTGCAACTAGAGAAGCCTATGGTGATGCTCTTAAGGCTCTTGGTGGCGCCCATAGCGATGTCGTTGTTTTAGATGCTGAGGTTGGTAACTCTACTTATTCTGATAAGTTTGCCAAGGCGTATCTTGATCGTTTCTTCGAAATGTATATTGCTGAGCAATTGATGGTTGGCGTGGCAATCGGCATGTCTACTCGTGGAAAGAAGGTATTCTCTTCTACATTTGCTGCTTTCTTATGCCGCGCCTATGATTTCATTCGCATGGCTGCTATCTCTCGTGCCACCATCAAGCTTTGCGGCTCCCATGCTGGCTGTTCGATTGGCGCCGATGGCCCTTCTCAGATGGCCTTAGAAGACTTGGCAATGATGCGCGCGATTCATGGCAGTACAGTACTTTATCCATCAGACCCTATTTCTACAGCTAAGCTGGTAGAAAAAATGTACGGTGTGGAAGGCGTCTCTTATATGCGCACAACCCGCGAAAAGACCCGTGTCATCTACAAAGAAGACGATACTTTTGAAATTGGTGGCAGCAAAGTAGTGCGCAGCTCAGCTGATGATATGCTCACTTTGGTTGGTGCTGGTATCACTCTGCACGAATGCTTGAAGGCTTATGATGAGCTCAAGGCTCAAGGTATTCATGTTCGTGTTATCGACCTTTATTCTATTAAGCCAATTGACGCTAAGACACTTACAACAGCTGCCCGTGAAACAGGCACTTTGATTGTGGTAGAAGACCACTGGCCAGAAGGCGGTATGGGTGATGCTGTACTTGATGCCTTCACGCCTAAGGGCCCAGTCACGCGTGGTGGCAAAGTGGTGAGCCTTGATGTGTTGCCGAAAATAGTGAAGATCGCTGTTCGTGACATGCCTGGCTCTGGTACACCAGAAGAGTTGATGGATGCCGCTGGCATTACTGCTAGTCACATTGTCGCTACTGTAAAGTCGCTGGTTTCATAGCCTCTAAAGCTCAGCTAAAAGCTAAGCTAAAAGCTAAGCCGAAAGCTAAACCAAAAGCTCAAATAGAACCATGAGAAATGCTCCTCAACCCTAGGGAAGAGGAGCATTTTCTTTGACTTCGTTTCGCAAGTCGTTAGGCTCTTGTGGGTTCTAAATTAGAGCAGCTTGTTAGGGCTCTTAGTTAGAGCTTAGTTAGGGCTTCTTAGTTAGGTCTTAATTAGGGCTAACTGTGCGCTTGTCTAGTTCTTTAGCCGTAAGTTTTACACTGACTTTATTGAGGTCTTTCTCAATTTTGGACTCGTCTTCGTAGCTCAGCTTTCCAGCATTTTTTGATTTGGCTTTTTCGATTTTTTCATTGATTTTAGTGATATCACTGCGCAGTTTGTCTGCTTCTTTTAATGTCAGTTCGTTGGCCTTTTGACCTTTTTCAATTTTCTTACTGAGTATCTCAATGCGATCTGTAATTGTAACTTTGGGCTTTGCTTGTGCTTCTGGAGCAGCGAAAGTAATGCTACCGATGCTAGCGCTGACTACAAGGCCCAAAAAAAGATTTGCCATAGTGCGGTTCATTAATAGTCCTCCACGACTAGTTGGAAATTGCTCAGAGGATCTTAGCGCAGTTTCTCTTGGTTATAATGAAAGCGAAGAGTCAACTGAAACCCAAATGCTTATGGCAGGTAAATGTGGCGCCGATTCGTTCGAAGCAAAGAGCACTGCTGCTAGCATGCCTGGCCCTTCATCTTCTACTATTGTTGCCACTGCCTGTTTTGGCAAAGAAGCAGTCTGATTCACCTAACAACGGCAGTGCTCAGAGGGTCGCCGTCGTCAAGCCCCAAGTCAGATATCTCAATTTCCCTGAGCGTTCGGTTGGATTTGTACAGGCCTACACTTTTGACCCTAGTGGCTTTGACTTCGGTACCACCCGCATTGCCAATGCATGCGGTAGAGTGGCCGTTCCGGCGGCTGCTGAGTGTGGTCTAGTCGTCAATTATGACGGTGCTCAAGATCTAAGTTTCTTGAATAAACTACCGCCCGGCGCACTTGTTGTTTTGCAATGCAATAACTTCGAAATAAGTGATGAGCAGTTTCTTTCAATTAATCATCTAGAGAAGATGAAAGTACTGGAGTTGAGTTCGACAGATATTGGCAATCGCGGTTTTGAGCAGTTAAAGAATTGTTCTAACTTAGTAGAGTTGGTCATGCCCAGCTGTCTAATAACCGGGCCAGCCTTGGCGAGTTTGAAAGATGTCACTACTTTAAAGCGGCTAGCGGTAGACCATAATGACCTTGATGATGCCTCACTTGCTTCGCTCAAAGGCTTGAAGAATCTTTTGGCTGTGCGTTTGCAAGCTTGTAAAATTGGCGATGCTGGCCTGGCCCATTTGAAGGGCTGTCAGCGTCTAACTCATATTGATATTGGTCAAAATAAGAAAATTAGCGACAACTGTTTGCCGACTCTGCTTTCGTTTAAGAATCTCGTGCACCTCGATTTAACCGATACCTCAGTGACTATTGTAGGCTTCAGGCAGTTGAGTAAGCTGCCCAAGCTTCGGCATTTTGGTTTAGCCTTCAGTAGCGTCAGCGAAAAGCAGCTGGCTGAGCTGCGTAGGCTCATGCCCAATTGTCAAATCATCAATACGCGTGCCGGAAAAGTGCCACTCGATGTCTTTGAACCGATCAGCAAGCGCAGTAAGTAAGTAAGTAAGTAGATAGATTCTAGAATGGCAGGTGGTCTTTGTTACTTACCAGTGAAGGTGAGTTCGGCCTCGAATGCACCTTTGGGCTGATCGTGCAGGGCAAGAAAGCTCTTGGCGATGGCATCGGGGGCAAAAGCTGTGCCCTCTTTGACGATACCGCATACGGTGACCATGGCAGCGTGAACTCCTTTGCGTCCAAGCTCCTGGTGCAGGCAATGGGAGAGTGCTCTCAGGCCTGCTTTGCCCACCGATAGTGCCGTTTGATTGTGGAATGGTTGTAAGGCGAAGCCACCGCCAGTGAAGATAATAGTGCCTTTTTCTTTGGCCATCATTGCTGGTGCTACTGCTTGAGCTGCCACAAGGGCGCCCGAGAAATTGACCAGCAGCGATTGATTGAATTTATCGACATCAAGGGTGGAACCTTTGCCTGGCTCTGCGCTGTAAGCGTTGTATATAAGTACCTCTATACCGCCTTGGCTGTTAGCGATTGCGGCTAACGTCTGCTTGAGGTTGTGTGAATCAGCTACATCGACAGTCCATGTTGACGTCTGGCCGCCTAGTTGCTTTGCTAACTCAGTTAACTTCTCTTTGTTACGAGCACAAAGGGCGATGTGGTAGCCGCGGCTCTTAAATTCTTTGGCGACAGATTGGCCGATACCTTTACCGGCTCCCAATATCACGCATGTGGCCACTTGAATTTCCTCGCTGAAGTCTCAAATCGAAATTATAGGCAGCGATTTGCACGATTGGTACAGAAAAGTGCGTTTACACGATATTCACTTTGAGCCGCTAAGCTTAGCAGTATGAACAACAAGAAAAAGACAAGCAAAGTCGCCGTCGTCGGCGCTGGCATGAGCGGGCTGGTATGTGCTCAAGTATTGTCGGACAAGGGGTTCGAGGTTGTAGTAGTCGACAAAGGGCGGCAACCCGGCGGGCGACTCGCTAGCCGCGAGCACGAACCCAGTTTTGACTATGGCGCTCAGTATTTCACTGCCAGCGACGAGGTCTTTAAAGAAGTAGTAGGCGGTTGGCGAGAAAAGGGTTTGGTTCTGCCCTGGAATGGCCGTTTTGCCATAGCCGAACAAGAGCGGGTAGGGGAAGATTATTCGCTTTCACCTTCATCACCCCGCAAGCAGCGCTATGTTGGTGTTCCTAAGATGAATGCTTTTGCTCTAGCGCTCTCATGCGAGTTGGCGAAGTCAGTCACTGTGCTCACTCAGCACCGAGTTACTAAGCTAGAGATTGATTCTGAAAGTTGTTATAACATCATGGGCGAAAAGCCTGGTTACTCTGCCTCGTCACACCAGGAACCTGGTCCAGAGCCTATTGTTGATTGCTTCAGCTTGAGCGGTTTTAACTATATTGTGCTCAATCTTCCGCCAGTTCAAGTAGCCGCTTTGGCCGCCACTGCTGGAGGTGCATTGTCTGAACGGTGGCAGGCTAGTGAATGTTTCGGAATCGTCGACCAAGTAGAGCTATCACCATGTTTCGCCCTGATGGCGCAGTTTGCCGAGCCCCTTGCTCTCGAGTTTGATGGCGTAAAAGTATCAAACTCTTCGCTTGCTTGGGTCGCTCGTGACAGTAGTAAGCCTGGTCGCACGGGCGAGAACTGGGTGTTGCATGCCAACCCCGCGTGGTCGCATCTTCACCTAGAAGATTCTTTGGACGACGTCACGGCCGCACTGTTGGCTGAGCTTGCCCTCTTGACCAAGCAAGAGCTGCCTCAAATCACGTTCAGTAAGTGTCACCGTTGGCGCTATGCGCTTGCCCAGAGCCCGCTTGCTGTTGGCTCTTTGCTTGATTGCGAAAACAAGATTGGCTACTGCGGTGATTGGTGCCAAGGCGATAACTTAGAGGCGGCCTTTTTAAGTGGTCGACGTATGGCTGATTTGATTGTCAGAGATGTAAATCGACGCTTTTGTTGGCGCTTGAACTAGTGGTTTCTTCTCTACAGTTGATTTCGGAACTAGCGGTCTAAAAGTGGGCTGCGTAGCTTCTTCGGTTGGGTTTGCACTTGGCTCACTTCTTCTTCATCTTCGACTGCTCGCGCTTCAACACCGCTGATGGCGCCAATGGCACCGAGTTGACCTAGAACTGCAACAACTACATCGTAGGCGGTTTGCAGCTGGTGCAGTTTGTCCATAACGCCATCGTACTGATAGACAACAGCGTGTACATGTTCTGGAATGCCAAGCTTAGGGTAGCTCTTTGCTGCTTTGGTATCGATGTGAAGCAGGGATGGTGCTTGAAGCAATATTAGTTCGCGCAGCTGCACATCAAGGAAGAGTTCTTGAATTTTCACAGCTGAAGTACCTTGAATCATGAACTTGCCGTCAAATAGTTGATCTTGCACTTGCAAATCTTGCATGCCCAGGGCTTTGCCCAACTGGTGATGAACTTTCTCTTGGAAAATTGAGAAGGCAAAGTCGCCCTCTGGTGGGTAGCAGACCAACACACTATTGCTTGTTGCTTTTTTGCCGTGGCGAGCTTCAGGAATGAATAATACTTTGACGCCGGTGCCTTCGACCGGGATAGAAAGCATTGTTAGCTTGCCTTCTTCTTCACCTGAATCTGTTACAGCCCGGCCGCCTTTTTCATCGGCGAAATTTCTCCAAACATACTCCCAGCCGAAGAGATCGCTGTGAAACTTCATTATAATTCTCCATGAACGCTGCCATATTTTAGGCAAAAAGCCAATCACTTTGCAAGTCGGTGTATCTAATTTAGTAGTTCTTTAGGACTCTTTTACATTCTTTTTTAGTACTAGCCCCCCGTATGTCGGCTTCTCGATGGCCCACTGATTCAAGGTTTGGGCGATAATAAAGCTATGAGCAAGAAGAGCACGGTTAAGCAAGCGGCGGTGATGTGGATTCGCGATGGCGTTCTCATCAATCGCATGCCTATCAATGCTGTGGCCTTTGCCTATGCTTATTTTCTTAGCGCCTCAGATGCTGAGCAAGAGTCGCTCAGTGTCACAAGTCTTGTCAATTTTGCCTTTGCTAAATCGGGCATTTCTTGTCTTGAGAAAATCACTTTGAGGCGCTCTAGTCTGGGTGCAACATTGCACTCAATAGACGAGCCTGTAGCGCCAGACTTCGATCTTGACGCTGCTGTGAAGCTTTACAATGCCCTAGCGACGGAAGCAGCCTGTTCTGCGAGTTACTTTGACGGGGCCATCGAAACACTAGCTTGGCTTAAAACTTGCGGTGCAAGTAATTTCATCACGTCGGCAGTAGAACAAGAAGTGCTTGATGCGTGGGCATATAGCCCTCAAGGCCGGCTAATTTGTAGTCGTTCAGGACCAATTACCGAGATTCTTGGTCGCCGCCCCAACTTTTGCAAAGGGCGGGATCATTTCAGGTATGTTAGCGATTGGCTCAGCGGAACTGTTTCTCATCCGCAGCCTGACTTAGTTAAGACTATTTACTATGTGGCCGATGCCGTCAGTGAGATTAAGCAAGGCCGAGAGTTTTCTGCTGAATTTTCGATAGTGCCGATTGGCTTTGCTCATCACATTGATAGCGCGCAAGTTCTAGCTGCGGCTTCTTTGGTAAAGGCTAGCTTGGAAAAGCTAGTGGCTTCTGGGGCAATTGCTGTCAATTTGTCTTCGTCTTCTTCTTCTTCTTCTTCTTCTGGGAGACTGGCTCTCGATGAGAGTCAACTGGAATTGCCTTCTGCTGCGGCTCTAGAGGCCAGTTTGCGTCAAGCTGGTGCGGCCCATGTGGTGCGCAATTTCGATGAGCTTCGCCGGGCTTTAGATCCGCAAAGTGCTTACCGAGCCTTTCACGTCGCTAAGGTAAAGTCACGCCCGATGAAGCCAATTACTATGGTTGTCTTGGCATTGGCTCTGGTTACCGGTCTTCTAGCAATGAGGGTAGTCGGCTGGATAGTTTTAGGTATCGATCGGGGTACGCCGCAACTGATCGAGTATGCCACCGACGTTGTCGATAGTGATCGTTTGCGGCTTTTGGATAAAGATGGTAGGTGGCTTAGCTCAAAAGATGATCCGTACGCGTTTTATAACGCCCGGAAGATATTCTTCGACAATGAACTTTTGCAGAGTCCCCCTGCTCCCATACCTGATGAACCTTACATGCAAATATCCCGGCCTTTTTATAACAGGCGTTTCTTTGACGGTAGCCAGATTGGCATCGACTGGTATGCCATCACGAAGTTAAAGGACGGGCGTTTGTTCATTAGTGGTGGGAAGCCTAGAGAAGGCTCCATTTGGCGTGTGCCGGGCGACACAGTAGAGACCTTCAGATCAAATAGAACGTTCTTCTATGACCCCGTTACAGCAGATTATTCTAAAGGGCCAAATCTTTTACAGCCTCGCGCTTGTCACACGGCGACACTTTTAGAAGACGGTCGGGTGTTAATTACTGGCGGTGGCTGGCCGCTTCGTGCTCCTAACATTCGCGAAGTTGAGATATTTGATCCGAAGAAAAATACAGTAAGTCTTGTTGGGGTGATGAACAAACCACGAGAGAATCATGGTGCGGCCTCGCTGCGCAATGGAAAAATTTTGCTTGTCGGTGGCCGCACTGCCGCCGACTTTAGCGACGCTGACGAAAACTTGACCTCAACGGTAGAATTGTTGGATCTGAATACTTCGACTTGCACCGTAGTGGGGCAGTTGCATCAGGCGCGAGAATTCCCTGAGGTTTTTCCTGTTGGTGCCTCTGGTGCAATAGTGCTCAGTGGAAGCACCGATGCCTTCCGGGACGATCCCAAAGATTCCCACATCCTAACAGCCGAGCTCTATGCTGGCACTAAAACTAGCAAAGCTAAGTCGGTTGTTCATACACCCTCTCTCGATGAGTTGTTTCATCAACTTTGCAGAGCTCGCTTTTCACCTTAATGCAGCGGTGCAAAATGGACCTGGGATAGTCCTGCTGTTGCTTCTGATTTGGCTTTATCTGGCAGTAGTTATTGCTTTAGCTCGCGCTTCTAATTTAGCTGCCTCTGCTTTTCTATTTGTCTTTCGCAAAAGCGACGCTAGGTTGTTTAGATCTGCTGCTACATCAGGGTGATTTGGTCCTAGTGCCTTCTCGTCAATTGCTAGAGCACGCTTGTGTAACGCCTCTGCCACTGTGTATTTCCCTTGTGCAGCATAGAGCACCGCTAGGTTGTTTAAGCTTGCCGCTACATCCGGGTGAGCTGGACCGAGCGCACTCTCTCTCATTGCCAAAGAGCGTTTATACAACGGCTCCGCTGCTGCGTACTTGCCGATGATTCTATAGAGGTCAGCTAAATTGTTTAGATCTGTGGCTAAATTAGGGTGATCTTTACCGAGGGCTTTCTCATCAATTGCAATAGTGCGTTTTAGTAACGGCTCTGCATCTGTGTACTTGCCATGTGCGCAATAGACTTCAGCCAGGTTGTTTAGACTTGTCGCTACGTCTCGGTGATTTGGACCAAGTGTCTTTTCTCGTAAGCTTACAGAGCGTTTTAATAGCGATTCTGCTTCGGCATACCGGCGTTGCCTGTAGTAGACGATAGCTAAGTTGTTTAAGCTTTTCAATACATCCAGGTGATTGGGGCCAAGCGTTTTTTCAACAATTGTTAGAGCGCGCTTGAATAGTGACTCCGCTTTGGCGTATCTACCTTGTGTAACATAGAGCAACCCTAGGTTGTTAAGGCTTGTCGCCACAGCGGGATGATTTGGCCCAAGTGCTTTCTCTCGTATCGCCAAAGAGTTCTTGTACAACGGTTCAGCCTTGGAGTATTTGGCTTGAGCCTTGTAGACTTCAGCTAAGTTGTTTTGAGCGGTAGCCACTTCAAGGTGGTAGAGGCCTGATCGTTCTGCTGCTTTTAGTCCCTTTGAAAATAATTTCTCAGCTTCGGCGTATTTCCCGTGCTCATATGCTTCAGTGCCAGCTTTGTCGTATCTACCAAACTCTGCGTTGGCGAACGCTGGAATGCCCTGTGTGTCTATGATTGTTGAGGAGCAGAATAGAATCAGCGTAAGCTTCAAGTGCTTAAGGCGGCGATTTAACAAGAAGCTGCAACCCCATCGAGCATTGAATAGAACAATTCTGACAATTTCATAATAGCTGCGGCCATTTAAACCTTACCTTTTTGGTTGGGCAATGACATTTTAAGGCCGAAAACCATTCTCGAGTGAAGAATGGTTTTCGACTTCTTTTAAAGCGCGTGCTGCCGTTAAACTACAGACTTTTGACTGGAAACATGTTTAGTCAAAATTTGACGCAGATAGGGTTGATATCCCAATCCCTCTTTTGTTGCTAATGCCTTTAGATCTTTAATCAGAGACTTTTGCAACCGCACAGAGACTAATTGCAATCCTAAAGCGTCGTCCATTTCGAGTTCTAGTTCTGCTGGCACGACTTTGGCATGTTCTAATGAATTGCCTAATTCTCGTGTCTCCCATTTGTCACTATTTGGTTTTGCCTTGGTCATGGTGATGCCCTCTGTGGTGCGGTCTTATAAATTTCAATTTCTTCTGCGTTGGGTGGATAGGCTGTTTTTATGTCAAATGCCCTATCTTTAGGGAAGTAGATAAAGCATACTTTTATAAGTTTGCCGGCGTCATCTTCAGCGATAAACCAACGTGTTGGTGGGTCCGTTTTGTGCTCCTCTCGCTCGTCAAATAAGTAAGCTTTCTCTCTGTTTAAGAAACAGGCTTGGACTTGCTCTTGTGAAATACCATGCTTATCTTTCAATTTCTGGCAAATGGCGTCGCTCATATGCAGGTTGATTTTTTCGTCGACCAAAACTTCTCCACTGTATCGCTTTTGTATATACAGCGTATCACCGTGCTGGGCTTTTGGCAACCCTTCGATTCGGTCGTCATTATACTTCTGGCGCTCAAAGTATAATAACGGGGGCGGTAAGGGAACGAGAGTTCCTCACCTGCTTTTGGAGTGAGCGTATTTGAAGGTCTATGCACCAAACTGTTAACTGGGTTTTGCTGTACAAATTCAAGGACGGCTTGCCGTCCGAGTTTGTCGAGCTGCGTGTTGACGATAAGACGGTCACTTTCTGCGCGGGCCAGGCCAAGACGTGGGGTGAATGCCAGGAATTCTCGTTTGTCGATGTTGAGAGAGCCAACACTGCATTTCGTCAGCAGCTGTCCGAAATGGAAGCCGCTGGATTTCTGTTGACGCGAGAATGGCATTACAACCCAGCCTCCTTTGACTTCGATTGCTTGGCAGCGGAGATAGCGACTTCCGCGCGTAAGACTTTCGCTGCAATTCGCGAAGCACACCCCAACGAAAAGATAACGGCCTATGCTGTTACCAGCGACGATAGCGTTATGACGCTAGGTGCAGTCGCTAATAGTGCAGAGGCTTTCCTTGCCGTCAATAACGATCCAGACATATTGTGGAATGCAGCGGAATGGTCGTTTTACGAAGGATGTGAATATTTTGACATTCCCTATCGCATGCTTTTAATTCGCTGTCGCGATCAGTCGGGTCGTGAAACAATACCATTTCAGGAATTCCATAGTGGCGTCGTTGAAGCTTGTGTCAAAGCGCTCGAAGAACTGGATAAAGAGGGCTTGTTCGGCATCGGTCAGGAGCGTGAAAACAGCATTGTTCTCTTTCAGATCGCAGACTCTGAATATCTTGATGATTCCGTAAAACGGCTAAATACTCTAGCTGCATACCGGCGCTTCAGAGACTGGTGGGAATCCTGGAATTGATGAAGCTTGCGAATCTTCCGAATCTTTCGAACCTGGCTATCTCTGTAAACCACCCTAATGCAGCGGCGCAAAAATAGCTTCTTCGTTTCCGTTCAGTTTTCCTCGCTCCTTCGCAATGAGCTTGGCGTGCGGAAAGAGTTTGCGAACGGCGTCTAGCTTCGCCCGGTCGTATTCTCTTTCGGGTAGCACGATTAGTTTCAAGGGTAGATCTTTCAGTTGAGCAAGACCATCGAGGGATACATTGGTGCCAAATAGTTTTAGTGTCTTCAACTGCTTCAATGCGGTTAGATATTTGATGTTGCGATCGTTGACAGATTGATTTCCAGAAATATCTAGGTCTGTTAAATTGATGCACTTTGCGATGCTTTTGATCGCTTGTTCGCTCGGGTGGCAGCGGCCAACATCGAGAGAGGTCAGCTTGGGATAGGCCTTGAATAACTCGTAAGTCTCAGGAGTGAGCTCATTGAGCGGTATGTTGATTGTATGTAGCTTTTTTAGGCCAGTTAAGTCTTTGAATGCTTTGCCTTTTACTAAGGTGGAAAATAGAGTCATGCTCTCTAGATTGACCAAAGTTTTTGCTTGCGAGAGACCCTCGTCTGTGACTTCCGAACGATCCAAATTCAGTTGTTTCAGGCCTGTAAGGCAAGCTACATACTTCATCGCTTTGTCGCAGAGACCATCTTCGCCATCGTCAAACGAGGAGAAACGCATACGAATGCTGTCTAAGCAATCTGGCGGAATATCCTTTAGCACTTCTGGGTGCAAGAAAAATAAGTGGTTGGCATCGAGGGCATAGTAGTCTTTGTTGTTGAATACCATGCGGCCCTGGGCCGGTCCTAGAGGGGCGTATGAATTTGGTCCCTCTTCGATTTTTCTAATCGTTAGTGTGCCGATAGAAAATCCCTTGGGAAAATTTATTGTTTGGCCGTTTGCATTTTTTGTGCTAGTCGGCTGCGCACTTGTTGCTACAGCCGGTGCGGCCGGGCAAGGGCAGTAGAGTGCTGGCAAAGAGCAGAGCACGAACACAGAGCAGAGAACGAACTGTGTAGCAACTTTTTGCCAATCTAGCTGTAAAACCACTGTTCTGCCCTCAGAAGTTCAACGGCAATTTCTCTGATTCTCATGGCGAAGGCAAACTGTGTTTGCTCATGATGAGTCAGTGTATCGATCAACTGTTCACCGTTGGCACCGCGTTTGGGATATTTTAGTGGCACGTTCCAAAATGGCAGGCGGCCTGGGCCAGGCTCTACTAGGCCGGTTGGTCTGGGGCTAAATGGAATGTCGCCATACTCATTTTGCCATTCTTGCAGTATTGCCCCAACCCGCTCCATAGAGCGGTTGCGGTACTTGTGGCCAGTTTCAGAACTGAAGGCGGCATCTGTGTGAAAGACATCTGGCTGCTTTTGTCTGGCGCGGTGCATGGCTAGTTCAACTCGTTCGCTACCGGTGATTAGGTGCAGGCTATCTCTCGGCCCTACAGTGACACCACTAAGTAGTTCGGTCATGATTCTCAGTACACGAATAACTGCCATTTGAGTGCGGCGAATGCCTACTAGGGCCAGGTTCTTCACTTCTGGTAGAAGTATATTGAATGAATCAGCAAAACTAGCCATGGCCGATTCGAGAGAATCATATATGGTGGCATCTTCGAACATTGACTCGGTGGCAGGGCCTCTTATTAAAGCAATTTTGGCAAAGCCATCAGGATTGTTGTAGTTTATTGAATGGTCGCCAGCAATTAAGGCATGGGCAATTTTTGAGCCTTCCACATCCGGGTGCGGCACGTACCATTCGTCAATGGCAATCAGTTTGAGAAGTTCGTGTTCATCTGGCGTAAATTTAATTAGTCCAAGGTCTTTGGTCAAGTGTTTTTTGTCAAATGGATTTTTAATTTTGCTATGAATAGCGCACACCAGGTGTTGGTTGCGATTGCGCAGTGGGTCTGGGTTCCCGGGGCTAAATTTGTAGCGCTCAAAAGGGTCAAGATTGAGTTTTTTGCTGAGCATTATGGCGACTGTGTTGGCCATAAAACCAGGCGGTGCAATCTGATGTTGCTTGATCGCTAAGACAATGCGTTCTACTGATTGCATGCATTCTTGGCTATCGTCCCAGAGGTACGAAAGAGCTTGAGCGGCCGCTTGAGAGCCATGGATGTTGTGAATGATGAAATTGCCGCGTGTTTTTACAGCGTCTGAAAAAATTGAGGCGATAATGGCATCGCGCATTTCATCAGAGCTCAGTTTGAGAATCTTTGATGCTTCGTAGACCTGGTCTAGTTCTGCTCTGGTGTGCTTCCAGTTCATGTTCCATTGGTAGCCACGGTGGGCACCATCTGTTTCTGCTGTTTCTAGTTTGAGATAGGCTTCTCTAACAAGGGTCAAACAACGCCAAATAATGTCTTTATCTGGTCGTTTTAGTAGTGCTTCAGATTCAATTTTGTGATAGACATTGGTAACTTTGCCGTCGGCGCAAAGTACAGGGACGTCAGCGAGATCTGCTCGCAGCGCTGCGAGTGAGCGGCTCTCGTCGGCTAGGGGCGGGTATAACTCTTTCCATTTGCCATTGTCTGAAAGCTCAAGCAGCCTAGCTGCAGCTGTTGGTTTCTTGCTTGCTTTGCTTTCTTTCTTTGGGCTAGATCTGGTCATCAGTTCTACTCACTTTGGCTTCACGCTTTGGCTTCACGAGTTCAATTTTTCTGCAGGTTAAATGGTCTGACCACGATCAAGGATCCATTTGATACTTCTTCTCATTCCTTCTTCTAATTCTATTTGGGGATTGTAGCCTAGTTCAGTTTGGGCCAAATCGATTTTGCAGGCAATATTCTTGTTCATCTCTGATAGGACGTGAAACTTTTGATGGTAGAGGCCGAAGCCCTGCAGGGTGCTGTCAACAATATATGCCACGTCGCTGGCTAAGTCTGGCAAGTGCATGCGTTTATGACTGCACTTGATATTAAAATCGTTTTCCAAGACTCGCTCTACTGTATCCACGATTTCATTCATTGTGTAGGGCCGCTGGTCGGCAATCCAGTAGGTTTTTCCTTTAGCCTGCTCCACGTGGGCGCAGAGCAGCAGTCCCTGGCATATGTTGTCGACATAGGCCATTGAGCGTAAGTTTTCTCCGCTACCGACAATGGGCATTTTGCCGTTTTTAATCATTGAGAAAAACATGGTCTGCCTAAGGGGCTGCTGGGGGCCGTAGAACCAAGGCGGTCTGATAATCACGGTTTCTATGTTACCCTTCCTGCTGGCCGCGTTAACTAGGTCTTCGGCCATTTTTTTAGAGCGACCATAGTGCATGTAGGGGTTGTATGCCGAGTTTTCATCAAACCGGTCGGCCTCTCGGGCACTTTGGTTGCAGCCTATGGGTGAGTTTGATGACACATAGATAAAGCGTCTGACCCCGGCCTTCATTGCTGCTGTCAGCAGGCGCTTAGTGCCTTCGCAATTAACGTCATAGAATTCTTGGCGACCGCGGCTGGGGTGGATCACTCCGGCTACATGAAACACTGTGGCCCCTTTGGCGCCGTCTGTTAGCGCATCTAGGCCATCCCCGCTGGTGAGGTCTCCATTGATGAAGCTAAGTTCGCTGCCAAGTTGCGCGAGTTCGCCATTGCTGGAACTGGGGTCGCTGCCCTTGAGGCATAGGGCTCGCACTGCTCGCGCTTGCGGCCGGAGAAGAGAGGGCTTGAGAAGAGACAGTGTGGGTGGCTCAGTCTGGGAGCCAGTAAGCCCGGTGTGAGATGGTGTGCCCTCTGGCAGGCCCCTGAGCAAAGCTTGAACTAAGTTCGAGCCTAGCCACCCTGGCACTCCTGTTACTATGGCGAGGTCTATGGCACGGTCTGTCATCTAGTGTCCTCTGTGTAGGTCGGCAAAGTGAAGGGCATTGCGCCTGGCTAGTGCCATTATTGTGCCTTGGGGGTTTATCCCTGGAGAATCGGGTAACATGCTGGCATCGTTGACATAGAGATTGTCGAAACCGTGTATCTTGCCGAATGAATCGGCGGCGCAGTGTTCGACTTTTTCGCCGATGGGGCAGGTGGAGAAGGCGTGAACAGTTGTGAGGCTCAATAGCGATCGTGGCAAGTTTTCATCGAGCCAGCGCACGGCATCTAATTCTGAGCTAATTTGAGGCAGGCCTTGCACACAAGGATAGACCTGCTTGGCGCCAGCTGAGAGCAAAAGTGAAGAGAGTCTAGCTAGACCTTGGCTTAGATGGCGAATATCGACATCCGAGAGTTCATACTTGAGCAGCGGTTCGCCGTCTCCCAGCGGCGAGGTGCGAACAGTACCGCGGCCGGTGCCTCTCACTGCCACGTAATAAGTAGCCATGCGTTTATAGTCTTGGATGACATTTTGGTTAGCCAGCCAATTGTCGCCGAGGTTTAGAGCTAAGTGTCCAACTGAGAAGAATGAGCCACCCATTGATATGTCAGGCCAAAATTCTTTCACTTGCAGCAGCGGCATAACACTGTGTTGAGCATTGATTTCTTCATCAAACAAGGCTGAAACTTTGAGCATTGGATGAATTTGGAAAGTATCACCAATGTGCTCTTTTATGCCGCTTTTGCGCAATAGCCCGGGTGTTTGGGTGGGACCAGCGCAGACAAATATATGATCGGCGTCAATGCGCACAAGATCACTGGTGCTGTCTGGTTTGTGTATTTCAGCCAACACACCAGTAATTTTGCCCCGCGATTTTAGCAATAGCTTGGCCTTGCAGCCGGTGATGAACCTTGCACCTTTAGCTTGAGCATCTGGAATTAAATTGAGGCTAACTCCTTGTCTGGCGCCTTTGGGGCAGCCTGCCGAGCAAGTGTTATTGTTTTCACAGCCGCTTGCCGCCCGTTTTATTTCCGTCCCTGACCACTGCATGGCTTCTACGCCGCGATTGAATACTTCGGTAGATTTTGGCCATGGACCAGGGTGCAGCCCCACAGAAAGAATTTTTTCAGCCCATTCGAAGTGCTCGGCTAGAGCTTCTTGTGTAAAATCAGTGAGGTTGAATCTGGCCTGCCAACGCATCAGAAACTCAGGTGGTAAACGGTGCCAGAAGCCGCTGTTGATCTCAGTGCTACCGCCCAGTGTGCGACCTTCGACATAGCCAATGGGCACACTTCCCAAAATCGGCATGATGCCGCGATTGCGATAAAGCAAATTCATAGCTTTGGTGGGCGATTGACCATAATCAGCTATGGTGTGTCGTTCGCCTTCTTCGAGCACGACAACCTCAAAGCCTTGTTCAGCGAGCACATTCGCCGTAGTAGAACCACCAGCTCCACTACCAATAATCAACACCTGCACCCGCAGTGGCTTGTTGCTGTTGAGCTTTTCTTTTGTGGTGTCTACTGCTTGAACGGTCATTTTGTTTTGAACCTGATTGGTAGCAAATTTTACTTTTCGGCTTTTGTACTTGATTTAAATTTTTCAGAAGAGTCATTTGATTTGTCGATGGCGACCACTACCGCGGGATGCTCAAAAAAGGCTAGCAGAGCCAGGCTACGCAATGGCTTGAAGAGTTTGCGCGTCAAGCCAAATGATCCGTACGACCAAGTGTTTATTATTTTTGCTTGTCTTTCACCAGGCAGATGTTCAAAGGGGCAAAGATTGGTGGCAATGGTAATTGAGCGGAAGCCGAGGATGCCTAGCTTGAAGAGAACACGCAAGGACGAGGGTAAGGAGCTTAGTTCTGAGCAGACAAATTCAGTGGCATAGTTGACTGCTTGCACTCTTTCTTCTGGGCCTAACACAAGTGTGCCTGTTGGCACGGACGAATCGACTATTGCCAGCCAGAACTGGTTGACCTTAAAGCAGTGATTGTTACGCGTTGGCGTTGGCACTGAAGTAATAACGGCCATGGAGTCAGCTTCTGGTAGGTTGGTAATGGGTTTGGCTTCCCAGGCTAGAGCTGCCGTTGTGCCAAGCTCTAGGCCGTAGCGAGCCATGGCAATTACTCCCCAAATTGTCACTGTTATATAGAAAACCAAGTGCACTACGACGGCATAAGACAAGGCTGTCGATTCTGAAACATTGCCGATACTATTGCTCAAGAATGGCATGTTTGCTAGTTGATAAGTTTGTGATAGTGCTTGTTCTACTGAATTTCCGACTGCCTGTCCGACTGAACTTCCTAGCAGTGCATTCGACGTTTGTCCGGCATCGCTGCCTGTCACCGCCAGTAGTGCAGTCTTGCAGCAGACGTGATAGGTGCCAATGTAACCCGGGCTTGATGGCACGAGAATGCCGAGATTAGTAAAGGCCATCACCGCTATGGCTTTTACTAGGTTGATTGGCAGATTGAAGCAGGGCATTACTAGGGCAAACATAAGCCCCTCGATAATCCAGATCAAGAAGCTTGTGGCCAGCACTGATAGAGCAGTAGGAGCATCGCGCAGGCAGCTCAGGCCTCTAGTTACTTGGGTAACTAAGGCGAGGGCACGGTTGTGCCATTTTCTGCCAAGGGGAATGCTCAACTGCGATGCCAAAGACAGTGATAGCTGCGGCGCGAAAGCCAGCATCAGCACAGAGGGAATGGCACAGCCAAAGAGCAGGCCGGCGACCATTGCCGCTGGTTTTAACCATTGGTCTGTGGGGGTGACGAAAATGGCCAGGACGAATAGGGAGAGAATGGTTAGGCCATCGAGCAGTCGTTCTAGAAAAGTAACTGTGAGCGAAAGAGCATAGGGTAGGCCTGTTCTTTCAGCGAGCATGCCAGCACGAGCAAATTCGCCTAGGCGAGCTGGCAAGATGTTGTTGGTGGCGTAGCCGACCGCGATGATGTTGCTGGCTGTGCTCACTGTCAGGCTGGCTTCGGTACTAACTAGCTGTTTGAGCCTTAGGCCACGTAGGAGCATTCCGATCAGATAAGTGACCACTGCTAATGGCAACCAAGGCAGCCATGTGGCCGAGGTGAAAGCATCGTGCACAAGTTGCCAATTAATCTTTTTTGCCGTCATGACAAGCAGCAAGAGGCTGATAATAAAGCCGCCAACGACAATGGTTCCTTTAGACTTGATAATTCTGCCAAGAGTTACCGAGTTGCCTCTTTCGCCTGGGCTTGAGTTTTCAGGCTGTAAGGCGGGGTCATTCATCTAATATTTCGACCATCTTAAATTTCAACCATCCAAAATTGCAACCGTTTTCATACCTACCGAGTATCTAGTAAAGAGAGTGCCTGCCAGCTAAAATCTTCCCAGAATCGAGCTAGTTAACTCGGCCCGTTATCTAGGCCCGTTATCTAGATAAGATTAAAGTATGACTGATCAAGGTTTTATATGGACGAGTCTACGCTCAGAATCTATTTTCGTCGTGTCTTAGCGGTTCCCCCGGGAGCCTCTCGCAAAGTCTTGCGGGCGGCTCGAGATCGCCGGGCGGCTCTGTGGCGCGAGAAGATGCTGGCTGGGCCCGCTGAGCACAAGCAATTGAGTGAGCAGCGCCTCTCGATTACCAATATGGCTTATGACGCTCTTAGTGACTCAGTGCGCTTTAAGGCTTACTTTACGCGCATGCAGGCCGGGGTTGAGACTCTTCCTGAGCTTGAGGAATTGTTGGCTGGGTTGGGTGAGACAAGCCCTAAGCCTCCGCCACCACGAGTTGTTGAAAAACGATTGGCAGCTGTGCACGAGCGCATGCAGCGCACTCAAACTTTGATCGAGAGTGCCATTCGCCAGTCTGTAGAAGTTGAGTCGAAGCGACTGCAAGAGAATTCTGTGCCTGATTCGGATGAATTTTACGATTCAGTCTATGCTGCAGCAATTGCTAGCGGCCAGCAGGTTAAAGCTGATGAAGTTGCAGCCGCTGCTAAATCGAAGATAGACCTTGATGAACACTGTTTAGCTGAGCTTGATGCTCTTATTACCGATACCTCAGAAATGGCTGCTCATAAGGCTTACGATAAGCTAGAAGCACAAGTGGCTGTCCAGGTTCCAGCCGAACCGGCCAATCGCTCAGTGGCACTCAGTCTTAGTTTGCTTATTTTGGTTTTGGTGTTTGGCGCCGCTTATTTTGCTCTGAACAAAGACCCGGGAAGTTTTCTTGCTAGCAATTCGCCTAATGCTGCAGCTCCGTTGACTGCCGCTGATGCTCAGGCCTGTGAGAATGAAATCAGTAAAAATTTGCAGGCTAGTGAAAATGCCACAATTGCCAGTGGTGGTGGGCTAATTGCTCCTGCCGGAGCCGCTGGCTTGGGTGGTAGCGCCAATGATGTCACTGAAGAAGGACAAATTTTCTATCACGACGGTGTGAAAGAGGCTATTTCGGGAGATAAGGCTAAAGCCCTGGCTAGCTTTGAGCGGGCCTATAAGCTCAGCCCAAATTTAGCTCTTGCCCTATACAACAAAGCTGCTTTGCTTGCTATTAATGGTCAGGCTAAAGAGGCCATTGTCTGCTATTCAGAAGTACTTAACACTAAGCCGAATTTGGCCCAGGCTTATTATAATCGAGGCTTGGCTCATCAGAATTTGGCATCACAGATAGTATCGCTCCATGGTACTTCTTGGCGAGTAGATTCAGGGCTTGAGCTGCAAAGAGCCATAGCTAATTATGACAAATGCCTCAAGTTGAATGGGAGATGTGCTCAAGCTTTTTATAATCGCGGTTTTGCAAATTATTGTCTGGGGCGGTTTGAGCCCGCCTATTTCGATTTTGAGAAAGCCCAGAGCCTTCTACCCATGCTCGAAGCCGCAAAATTCAATAAAAGTGTCACAGCGGCTGTTTTGAAGAAGCCTGCTGATGCCACTCCTAACACGCCACCGCCTGCGCCAATCGGCCCTGTGGGCCCACCCTGGCAATAGATTACTGTCTTATTTTTGAGCGCGTTTTTGCAAAATAGCCTGGGAAGCGCCGCCATGCTGGTTGCCTTTGGCGTCTACGAAGGCCCAGTCTTCAATATCAGCAACAGGGACAGTTACAGCCATTCCAGCTTTGACATTGGGCAAATAGACTGAATCTTTTTCTAGGTGACCGACAACTTTGTCGTCATATACTTTGTCGACTTCAATCCACTTAAACTCAGATTTCTTGTCATCATACAGACATGAGTTGATGGCAAACTTTTCGCCTTTTTGTTTGACATTGAAGGCTTCTACAAATTCTTTCCAGTTCGCTTGGGCGTCAGCTTTGACTTTCGCTAGTTCTGGATCTTCTTTCTTGCCAGCGACAAAGCCCTCTGGCGCTTTTGCTGCCGGTGGTTGAGCCGGGGAGCATGCTGAGAGTGATACTGTCGCCAAAGAAAGCAGGAGCATTAAAGTTGTAAGCGGGTTGATTGAAAAATTTGATTTAACCCGAGGGTTCAGAAATTTGGCAGACATAGTTTCTCTCAAGGCGTGGAACTCCAAGATTGTAGCAGGCTAGTAATTGCTGCGCCCAAGACTGGCCCTTTGCTTAGGCTATTTCTCAAATTCGAGAATGATTTTCTGGGCCGCATCATCGTTTGCCGTCAATTTTCCATCAGGTCGCCTGATTAATTTTGCTTTTCCGTTTGGATCTAGGCCGAAAGCTAGATTTATATCTATTTGATCTTGCTCTTTTATAAACTGGTAGAAGACCGGCGTTTTTATGAGCAGTTCTTTTCTACTGCTGGCGCCCTCTTTTAGCATCGCCATACCTTCTGCTGCCATCTCTAACGGATTGTCAAAGTAGAAGGTGGGAGGTCGCACCTCGGCTTGTTTCGCCATTTCGATATCGTCTAATATTTCAGTTTTGTCAGTGTTAGGTTTGGCTAAGTTGGCTAAATTGGTTGATTTGTCTGATTTAACCAGGTTGCCCTTGTCGTCGATATGCTGCCAGCCGCCAATTTCCTTGTCTAGACGATAAAGCTTGCCATCTTTGCTCCTCAGCGCCCAGATTGTTTCGCTAGTTCCAGGTCTTTCGAATGGAGCGAAACCGCAGCGATTGGAAAATTGAATAAGCCTTTTTTCTTCATTGAGTCCGAGGCGAACCTGAGAGTTGTGCGAGAACTCATGCAGTAGCATATGGGCGTCGATGCCGCCTTGCCATTCAAAACTTTCTCCCTTCTTTACTAAGGTTGCGCCAATGCCATCTTTGCTAACATAGATGGCGGGCTTGTCTTCTTTGTCACTATTTATATAGGTGGCTATAGAACCATGGTCGTCTTGGTAAAGCGAATCTTTGAGAAAATAGAATTTGACACCTTGCTTTCCGTCCTTTCCGTCCTTTCCGTCCTTTGCCAGCTGGGAAGGTACCGCGCGCTCCATGACGCTTTCAATGCCATAGAGCTCACTCAAATAGGGTGCTCTGGCGTAAATCATTTTGCCGTGTGAAAATGTGCCATCAGGGGCGATGGCAACTTGACCAACTACTTCTTCGTTGTCTTGGCTGAAACGCAGCTTAAAATCAGTGTTTAATTGCTGCTCTTTGGCTTTCGTCAATTGCTCAATTTGTTTTTCAGCCGTTGCTAAAGCTTCTCTGCTATTGTCGGAAGTTAGAATGTCAATATTTGATGCGCCACTGCGCACCGTGTAGGTAAGCTGCTTGCCTGTTGCGTCTTGGGATATAAGAATTTGGTGTTTGAGGGCAAACTCGTCTTTGGCCTTTTCGAGCTGCTTTCGTTCGCTCTGGTCGTCAATTTGGGCTGCTTTGGAATCGTTTGTCTGTCTGAGCTTGGCGCTGCCGCCCAGTGCTTCTAAGGCCAGTGAGGCGCGAGCTGATTCGTCAGCATCGGGGCTGAGTTCGAAGCGATTAGAATCATCGTTGGGGCGCAGGCTTTGCCCTTTAGGGTTGGTCATTAGCAATTCATACCCTGGTTGGGCAAAAGGAAAACTTTAGAGAGCGGCTCTAGCCATGTGCACTTTGTGCGGCCCATTATAGTCAGCGCCAGTGCATTGATTTAACTAAAGCGTGATACCACTTTTAAAACTTTTAGAATCTGTTCTTTCAAGGGCCTCCGGTGAGCTGAAGACGATTTAGTAGCCATAAGCGCGTCGTAGTTGGCGATGAACGAGTCGTAACTCTCGGCCAACATTTCGTCATTTGAGTATTTGGGTCGCCAACCTAGTTGCTTAAGCGGTTCTACGTCAAAGTAGAAGTCTTCACCATAGGTGAGGTAGTGCCAAGGGGCCAGTGGGCTGAGCTTGACCGAGTCAAGGGCTTGCAGCGTGCCGACTGTTAGGGCCTGTGGCAGGCGTTTTACCTTTGCTTTTGAGCCGGCATGGCTAACAAGGTTTTCGAGGCAATTGCCAATTTCGTTAAAACGATCTGTGCCTACGTTGTAGAGACCGGGCTTGTTTAGTTCTACGAGCATCAAATAGCAATCTATTAAATCTTGGGCATGGAGAAATTGTATTTTGTTTTTGCCTGAACCAATGACGTAGACGTTGATATCGCTCTTTATCCAGTCAAAGAGTATTTGGAAAATGCCCAGTCTACCGTCGCCAATAATTGTGCGGGGGCGCACCGCAATTAGTGGCATGCCAGCCTTGTCGGCAATTGCTCGGGCGGCCAGTTCCCCGTCGAGTTTACTTACTCCGTAAATTTCTACAGGCTTGGTTGGTGTGACGTTTGTGATTGGGCAAGGGGCGCAGCCAAAAATAGCCGAAGAGCTTGTGTGAATGAAGCACTTAACTCTGGCTTTAGCGGCCTCTTCTGCAACTATTTTGGTACCTTCTACATTGACTTGGCGAAAGAGATCGCCAGACTTGGTAAGTGGCACTAAGGCTGCGGTGTGATGCACGATATCTACACCTTTCATAGCCGCCGCTACGCCCTCGCGGTTGAGTACGCTGGTCTTAAAAAACGTTGCTTTTTCTGGCCGCTGTTCGTCTTCCCAGATGTCGAGAATACTTACATCTTCACCTTTGGCAAGTAGATGTATGGCGATTAGATTGCCAAGAAAGCCAGATCCGCCCGTTACTAGATGTCTCATGGCATTTTTGTTGCTACTATTACTAAGTTATTTTGGCAGCTCAGACGGCAATTCGGATAAATTTGGGTTGAATATTTGGACATTCTTTTGCCATGGCTGATGTAAAAAAAGCGTTTGATCGAAGTCGTAGGTTTACTCTTCGGCTCCCCGGTTCAACCAGCAATTTAGGACCAGGTCTAGATTGTGTTGGCTTAGCCTTGAATATTTATAGCACCATGTCGTTTTTTGTTCTTGAGGAAAATGATCCGGGAATACCGCTGATAACTTTTAAGGGCAGTATTGCCAAGAGCAGTCTGGCGCAAGAGCAAGGTAATCTTACATACACGATTTTGAGCAAGCTTTGGCAGCGCGATCACGACCTTCTACAGCGTGTGCGTATCATTGTCGATTCGGAGATTCCCCTGGGTGTGGGGCTGGGCTCTAGTGCTACTGCCATTCTCGGTGCGCTTTGGGCGGCGAGTGTGTTGAAGGATCGCATTCCTAGTGCTCCTAGTTTGCTCGCCGAAGCCAGTTTGCTCGAGGGACACCCAGAAACTCTTGCTGCTTGTTTACTCGGCAACATGGTAGTTTCGAGCCCTTCGTCATATTCTGTTAGTAAAAACATAGTTACGCAGCGTTTAAATTGGCCCAAAGAGTGGCACTTGTTAGTGGTATCTCCGCAATTTAGTTTGACCACAGCCAATGCCAGAGCCGTTCTTCCTGCTCAGGTGAAGATTGAGGATGCCATATTCAATGTGCAGAAAGTGGCATCGCTGGTAGCCGCAGTTGCTAGGCGTGATGAGTCAGCCTTTAAGGAAGCCCTTGATGATAGGCTGCACGAGCCTTACCGAGCCCAGCTTGTGCCTGAGCTTGCCAAATTGCGTCGAGAGTTGATGAACGAGCCTATTATGGGTTGTACTCTTTCTGGAGCTGGTTCTTCAGTGCTTGTAATTGTGCATGAAAAGCGTAAGGCTCAGGTGAAAGAGCGTTTAGGCTATTGGGTCGAAACCGAGAACAAGCCGCCTCGTATTCTCGACTGTCAAGTGGACGATCAAGGCATACAAGAGCTCGATTTATAAATGGAGTAGCTTAGTTAAATCGTCAACGTCTTTTGTTCGACCGAGCATTGTTTTGTAGGCAATCAGTTGGTCAAGCGGCTGTACGCTTACCTTTAGGCCGTGGAAAGGGAGTAGCTGGGCCTTTTTGATGTCAACAGTGAGCGGTAGCCATTGGCCATTGTGAAAAATTTGTTGTGCTTCGATTTGATTGATATCAACTTCAATTTCATCGATTTTTAAATTGATCATCACCATTTGAAATTCATCGTCTTGATAAAAGCGCAAGGGCGAAACAACGTGCTGGCGAAGCAGGTAAGCAACTAATTCAATGTGGGCCCGAGGCATTTCTAAGTCGATGTCGTTAAGTGGCCATTTTGAGCCGTGAATATTACCGGCCAATCCGCCGGTAAATTGATACGGCACTTTGTGTTCGTTCAATAGGGACACCAGTCGCTTGATGATCTCTAGCTTTTCACTGGTAATTATTTCTGACCCTGTCATTGCTTCTTCTTATCGGTTTTCTTGTTACTTGTTCTTATTGCTTTGCTGAGTGCATTTTGACAAATTATTAGTAAATTTGGTGCATTCTAGCAGTTGTCGTATTTTGCTTCGAACTTTGTGTGTGCGTGTTTTAAGCCGTTCAAGTTTTGTTTGCGCCCCATGTTAACGCATTTTTCCTCTTTTCGCTTGGTGCTGAAAACCCGTGCTGTGACCGCTTTTTCGCTACCGCGTTCGGTGGGCCGTCAAAGCGCGAGTGGGGAACGGGCGATCATGTTTCTTACGCTGTTTAACACGAATGGTCACTTCTTGATCACAACGTGAGCGTAACGTGAAGATTGGGTGGTGTCGAGATTGTTTGGCACTAACGCAGGGGGCCTAAGGGAGGCTGACAATGAAAATAGATGCGAAACAGTATACGGAACCTGATACTTCAAAAAATGAGCTGGCTAGCGGTCTGCTTCATCGGCTTTGCAAGCATGCCGATACCAAAGTAAGACTGCATCTGGCTGAAAATAAGCATACACCGATTGAGTTGCTCGTAGTTCTAAGCTATGACAGTAACCCGTCGGTGAGATTGGCGGTGGCTGAGAATGCAAGCGCTCATCACTGTTTAATTGAACGTGCGGTTGAAGATATTTGTGTTGATGTACGCTACGGGCTCGCGGAAAATCCGCATTTGCCTACGCATCTGTTGAGAAAATTGGCAGTGGATGACAACCCTTACGTCGCCTGTCGCGCCGAGCGAACCTTGGCTAGGGTATTGAGAGAGTGCATAGCACTCCAATGCTCGAGAAACAGTTGTTTGTCTAGCTGAAAGTCGCAGAAATTAAGACTATTAGCGTAATAGATGAGACCAACAGATGAGTAGAACTTAGTTCTAGTTTCTGTAAATGTCTTAGCCGCTGCAATGCATTAGCTTCGGCGTGATGCAGGGTACGGCTGGCAACAGGCAAGTAGATACCTTTTGGTTGGGGCTCCAGCTCTTTGCCACTAGGCATCTGCACCACCCGCGGGGGCCAATCAGTGATTTGCAAATTTGGTCGTTTGTAAATCGCTGTATTGGCTCTCATTACTAGCGTTAAAAAGTTTGGATAGGGCTTGGCAAGAGTGGCTGTGCCGCTTTGTCTTCGGTCTTGTCTGTGAGTAACGAAATGGCCAGACTCCAATCGGCTTTTTTTGTTCCGCTCCAATTTAATCTGAAGCTGGGGAAATCTCTTCAATGTAGGCACAGGTGCGGCTTTTCCTGGTTGATTATTTCCCTGCCATGATTCTGGTGCTAATTTGTGCGAAACTTGGCGTGTTGCCAAAGACTTTGTTGCAACATGCTCTAGTAGCCAGGAGGTTTTCCTTTTGTTTAATCGTCCAGCCAGTTTTGTTTTAAGCCTGTCGCTTAGTTTAGGTATGGTGTCGTTGGTAGTGCCTAGCGCCATGGCGCAGAAGGCCAAAGTCGCATCAGCCAGCACGGCAAAGACTCTGTCGCTTGGCTCTCGCACTTCTCCCCACGCGTTTCGCGACAGACTATTTAAAGGGAAATTGTCCGCAGATGTCGTTGCTGCAGAAAAGTTACTGCTTGATGGAAAATATGCTCAAGCGCAAGATGCATTTCGCGTTGCTGTAAACAAAAACTCCAAAGATACTGCGGCGCTAACGGGGCTTGGATTCGCTCTCGTTCAGCAATATAAGCTTGATGCCGCTGATGAACAGTTTGCCAAAGCGCTGAAAGTAAATAGTAAAACTCCATTGGCTCTTGTTGGCCAGTCGATGTCTAAGCTCTATCGTTTGCAGTCATCGTCAATGACTGTTATCTCACAGCGTGATGCCACTCTTGCCTCGGCAGAGGCCGGTTGCAGGCAGGCATTGAAGTTGGATCCAAAAGCAGCTGAAGCCTACATTGCTTTAGGTTTGGTTCAGCGTGAGCAGGGGCGATTGAAAGAAGCTAGAAATAGCCTGTCAATGGCTATTAAGCTTGACCCTCAATACAGCTCTGCGTTTGTGCAACGTGGGTTGATTGATTTAAAGCTGGGTGATACAGCTGCTGCTCTTACCGATTTTGGATCGGCGATAAGTCTGCGCTCCGATAATGCTGCAGCTCATTTTGGTCTAGGCAAGGCATACCTCAATCAAGGTATGCTCGACGAGGCCTACAAGTCTTTGAATACTTCGCTTTCTCTCAACAATAACAGTGCACCAGCGCATATCGCCTTGGGTGATGTCTATCGCTTGCAGAACAATCGTGTTGCTGCTGTCAAAGAGTATCAGGCTGCGATTTCGATCAAAGCTGAGAGTGATGACGCCTATTTACGTATGGCCGATATTAGAGAGTCGCGTGGTGACCTTGAGTTGGCACTTGGTGATTTGCGTTCTGGTTTAGCCCTGAGCCCCAATAGCGTTGACTTGCACCGTCGTGCTGGCGATATCAATTTGCGTTTAGAGAAGACTGATGATGCGCTGAAGGAATACACAACTGTTTTGGGGTTTGCCCCTGGGGATGTTGATGCTGTCAAAGGCATGACCAGAACTTTGATGATTAAGGCGCAGAAGGAAGCCAATGGTGCTTTCTTCGTGTCTAACAACTTTGAATCAGCCGAGAATTTCATTCAGCGTGCTATTCAGTTGAATCCGAATGATATGGAATTGCGCTTAGCTGATGCTAAGTTGCGTGCTATTTCTGGCAAGCCCGTTGATTTGTCTGCGTTGGGAACTCCGACCAATGATGCGCAGCGAATTGCTTATGCTGAAGCTTGTTTGGCACAGTTTAAATATCAGGAAGCCTCTCAAGCTTTTGCCACTGTCATTGCTAATTGCACAACTTCAGCTCAGGTATTTGCTGTCGCTGATATGGCTTTGATGATTCGCGATCTTGATAGCGCCGATAGTGCCTATAAGCGTGGTGGCACATTCAGTGACGAGGACGCGGCTGCTCGTTCTAAGCGCGGCTTGAACAATGTGGATACTGCCCGAGATAAGGCTCGTCAATCGTTGACCTTGGGGCAAGATCTCGCTCGCAAGAAGCAGTTGTCCAGCGCTATAGATCAATTTAGAAATGCTGCTTACCTCAATCCTCGTCTTTCTGCTGCTCACTTAGGCTTAGCTGAGACTTTGGAAAAACTCTACAATAAGTCGGCTCCACCGCTGCGTGAAGCCGCTCTTCACTATCGAGCTTACGCCAGTCTAGAGCCAGGTTTGCCGGAAAAACAATCGGAGAAGATTGCCAAGCGAGCTGAGAAGTGTGACGAAATCGCCTTTAAGCTTGAGCAAGGTAAGTCGACAAGTAAGTTGTCATCGATTTTTAGCTCTGTGGAAAAGTTCTTTAAGAACTAAAGTGAGATTGAAGCTGGAGCTAGGAGCTTATTGCAGAACGCTCTAGGTTCAAGATTGAGTCAAGAAAAGGTTTGAGCGATATCGCTCAAACCTTTTCTTATGTTCGTGAGGTTGGCGAAAGTTGAGTGTCCGGATTAGAGCGATAACGGTTTAGTTTTGCGGTGTCCGGATTAGAGCGATAGCGGTTTAGTTTTGCGGTGTCCGGATTAGAGCGATAGCGGTTTAGTTTTGCGGTGTCCGGATTAGAGCGATAACGGTTTAGTTTTGCGGTGTCCGGATTAGAGCGATAACGGTTTAGTTTTGCGGTGTCCGGATTAGAGCGATAACGGTTTAGTTTTGCG